>Ga0315322_10001271_pt1 | contig 19531 bp, 21 predicted proteins | sample M110021515metaG_FD_203461 | JGI IMG/M metagenome (GOLD analysis project Ga0315322, IMG submission 203461) | Ammonia-oxidizing marine archaeal communities from Monterey Bay, California, United States - M1 100m 21515 | ecosystem: Environmental > Aquatic > Marine > Intertidal zone | place: USA...
GTTCTTGTTTTTTCATTTATTATCCAAGATATTATTTAAAGCACGATTGATTCTATCTGCTTTGGTGAAAATGTTTGGTTCTTTATAATTCCTGCCTTCTTGGAGGCTCATAAAAGCATTGGGAGTGGAGGGGTCTGATACAAAATCAAAACAAATGAGCTGGAAATCATCCTCTACCATCGTGCCTTCTCTCCCTTCTGTCACAGAACCCAATCCGCGTGACGAAATACCCAGCATAACACCGGAATCGACGAGTGAGCGCAGGATTTTACCAGCTGGGGTATCCAAAACTTTCGCCTTGCCCATGACTTTGGGGCCATCCATAAAAATGTTGACAATCATGTGTGATGCATTCTTAAGATTTATAACTGAGTCATCAGGGTGGTCTAGCTCGCCAAGTGCGCGCCTTTCATCGACCAATTTTTGATAATTCCTTATCTCGCGCTCAAGCACTTCCGTGGGGTAAATGCGGCCGTTGCCGTTCTTCTTGCCTCCACATTGTAGCATTCCCGTAAGATACATCGCGTTATTTTCTTTAATATCTTTTTTTTCAGCCTCTGTGAGCAGATCTTGGCAAGTGCCACCATCACACATGGCATAATATTCTCTTAATAAAACTTTTGACATTTTTTAATCCTTTAAAGTAGTCAGCAACCGTTTTTACAGCGTCTGACACCCCTTAACATCCATCTTCTAAACATTCTTTCTCTCCCTCACATCGAGTTTTATTCCCGAATCTGCAAAAATCATATTTAATATATATGAAGTTCCCGAGCTTATACAGCCGCAAATGAATAAATTCACAACTGAAAGTTCAAATATAAATAGTTCAGTCAAAGGATTAATGCCACACAAAAACACACCGGCCCAAAAGCCGACGCACATTGGGCAAGCCCAAAAATATCCTCGTGGTCTTATCCTATTAAAAATACGCGCATAGCAGAAAAGCTGAGTCATGCCATATGACGCAAGAATAAAATATAAAAGAGACACTATTTCCCCTCTTTGCCCTCTAACATATAACTCATCCAATAAGGCTCATAGTTATATCCCGGTCGGGCTGAACCTTTTTCATTGGCTTGCGGAACTTCGCCAAGCTCCGTGGAATCTTCTTGAGTCGGCTCAGTGAAATAATCATCTAATAGTTCTTCGTATTGATCGAGATAATTATAATAAGGCTTTTCTTCTTTCAAAAATTTGTATACACCGTAAATTGCATAATCAATTGAGTTAATATTTTCGTCAATTGGCTTCGGGATTGACCCCTCAAGTGATCCGTATACACTTCCGCCTTGAATTGATTGAAAATCCACCACCCCTTTTCTCTTTAAAAATTCGAAAAGGCGATTTTGTGCTGCATACACAGTCTCTGAAAAATCATCTTTGGCAAATGTGACGATTTTATTTGTTTTAGGCATCAAGACAATATCCATTTGCTGGTGATCAAAAATCATGATATTTCCGTCGAGCGTTTTTCTTGCTTGAAGTTCTAGATTTACGATCCTTGGTGTATCACCTTCGACTACTTTCAGGGATATAGGCATTATTCCATCTCCCTAGCCAAGTTTTGAATATTTAAGATGTCAAAAACCAAATCTTTATCGATTTTTCTTTCGGCAGTCTCCTTAAGCATGGAAATAACTTTGTTTGTCTTTTCTAACATGCCCTCGTCAGAGCTGACTTCTTTCATCTGTGTGGAGCTTGCCACAATTTCAAACAATCTTGGTATTTCTTGACTCAAATATACCTTTAAATCAATTCCATTATCAGAAAACGAACCCACGAATTTGGATAAAAGGTTCTTTTGCTCATCTAGGAGCGTATTTGAATATTTTTCATTGAACTTCTTAACAAATGTTTTATAGGTCAAGTTATCAATCGGCTTCAACCCCATGCTTGAGCCGGAATTAGTTGAAGTCATATTTTCAATGACCTGCTTTTCTAACAAAACGCGGCTTTTTGTCTTTGTTTTTGGGTGAAAAATCTGAAAAACCGTTGCCAAATCTTTGTAATTCGGAACAAAATTTGAAAAAACGTCTGGAGAGATATCTTTATTGATTTTCTCAATAAGATTGCTTTGTTTTTCAAAAAGCCTTCTGTGGTTAATGGAATTTTTTTGGATTCTTGATTGAAAAACGATTTTTTCTGCCGTATATTGGTCAACTTCTTTTGTTTCCAAAATCGATTTATAGAGATCCAAATCTTTTCCGAGCAAGGTATTTCCCTTGAAGTTCTCTCTAATAATTTTGATAATTTTAGACTTTTTGGGCTTGTCACCTTCATGAATTGCCTTTGCTAACTCACGAATGATGGCCTCATAAATAAAAGCCGTGTTACGTTTCTTGTTGTGTTTCATCTTCATCGATTGTGGTCTCCGTTCTTTCTAATTCTGAAATTAGGTTCTTAACCTGTGTACTTATATCAAAAATGCTTTTCTCTTCTAATAAGTAGTTGTTTTTATCCGACTCTGTAAAAATTCCAGTAGATAATTTTTTTAACTCTGACGATCCATCTACAGTGTCTTTTTGTTTAGGGAATGCTAGGCTTCTATATGATTGAGATCTTCCGCCAGAAGCTCTTCGATCACCGTTTTTAACACCGGTTCGCTTTGGGGTATAATCGCTTTTAGATCGAGCTGTTGTAGTCGTTCTCCTGCCCCGATTGTCCCTTCTTTTTGATGGAGATGCCAAGAGAGGCTCATCCGCTTCCGGTGTCTCCTCTTCTGGTGGCTCTAGATCCAAACCACCTTCGTCGTCGCCTCCGAGATCCAAGCCGCCTTCATCATCGCCGCCGGAGAGGTCTATCCCATCTGGCGCGCTTCCAGCAAATTCACTAGCTGCGATTTCGCCAGCTATTTCTGCTGCGGCGTTAAGTTGTGCTTCATATTTTCTGTCGTGAAACATTTCTCTTTGATTTCTAACAAATTCTTCTTCAGAAAGATTGAAAATGTGTTCGCTTATCCATCGGCGGGAGAAAAAGTTTTCTGTTGCTCCGCCAGCGATGTCGAATTTTTGCTTCCAATGCTCCAATTCTTGGAGTTCGGCAATTTTAGAGGGGTTATTTAATTTCAATCTAAAACTAACAAGGTCATCGCCTCGGAAACCCAAAGTGTATAGATGAATAATTCCAATTTTTTCAAGTTCCGAGATAACTGCTCGCTGAAGTCTTTGGATTGTTCTCGCAAAACGAACATCTTTCTGTGCTAGGGTTGTCTTATCTTCCCCTCCGCCCTCTTCGCCGTTCGAAAGATAGGCTGCTGGGATTTTTAAGGCTGAGAACATCTTATCTCTTAAATATTTTACATCATCGATGTCTCCCGTGAACTGTCCGCCCGCTAATGTTTCGATTTTGGAGGATTCTCCGCCTCGAACAGGGATGAAATAATCTTCTTCTACAGATAATGGATTATATCTAAGATCAACACGTCCGGTGTTTGCATCGACTACCTGATTTCGTTTCATCGATGTGACGGTTTTCTGAACGAATTGTTCGACATCATTGGGTGCGATATTGCCCACATCAATGTAAAAGACTCTCCTTTCTGAAGATCTGACAATTCGATATGCCATCATTGCATCTTCCATCAAAACAAGTTGTCTCCAGATTCTACGTCCGGCATCCAAGACGGATGTGCCATATGGGGTATACTTGTCATTACCCAAAATTCTAAAATGAGCTATCTGCCAGTTTTCGAAAGTCATACCAGCAGAGTTCCACTGATATTGAACATAGTTTGGATTTGTCGGATCTTCTCCCTCTAATTTTTCAACCTCTCGTAGTGGAACGGGCACAACATTTTTGATTCCGATTCTGTCGTCAATGTCCAGATAGAGGATAAAGTCACCAAATTTGCACATAGAGCGGCACCAACCAAATAAGTTGTGGTCTACATTTAAGACATTTTCATAAAGAGATCCAAGAACAGACTTAATTTCCTCATTTGCGCAATCAATATGCATCATAGGAGACAAAGCAGAGTGTGTCGTCATCTCGTCTGCATATATATCCAAGGCGGAAGCAATTTCAGGCATATACTCCATCTGCTCATAATCAACATATCTTTCGGCACGATTTTGTTGTGCCATAATTTTGGAATGCATAACATCAAAAGGGCTATATTCAGCTTTTCTAAATTGTTGACCAGATGCTGATTTAAATTGTGTGGCATATTTATCTAATGCTGTTCTACGAATCTTTCGATTCATCTGTGTTCGCCAATTTACTATTGGCCCAGAAAATAATCGAGTAAGCCTTCTAAAAAGTTCTGATTGTGGATTATTGGGGTTCTTCTTCTGATCTGCCATTTATTTATCCTTTAATGAGCCATGAATATTTTTGATAATTTTCTTTTGATTGAAACATCTTTTCATCTAAAGTTTGCTTTCTGTTATATCCTTGCATGCCCGGTATTGTTGTGTTGACTTTTGTATCAACTTTAATTATTGATCCCAAACATGCCTTCTTATAATCAACTTCTCTCTTATTTACTGTCAACGCTGTATCCCTTACCCAACAAGCAATTGCGAGAGCCATTATTAAATCATCATTATATCCCCGCATGGCTTGGGGTTTGCCATTTTGCCAAATAAAAGTTCGCAATTCATTGGAAAGACGAACAGAGTATACTTTAATTAGTTTGTTTCTGATGAATTCTTCTAATTTTGCTACGATAAGAGGTCTTGTCTTTGAAGAAGTCGTAAATCCGGGAACAGCAGAGTTGCTGGTTTCTCCCTGATGACTCTCTATAAAATCGTGAGTTCCCTTTATGGAGTAATATATATTTGGATATTGTAGGTCGATTAATTTCTCTAGGATAGAAATACCAATACCGACGTTTTCTACCACTAAAAGACAGTTGCCGTATTCCTTGCCCGCTTGTTGCAATACATTTGCATACATATCCAGATTTGGTTTACCCTGATATTCTGCTACTATTTCCATTGTATCTAAATTTAAAATATGAAAGACAGAATAGTCTGCACCGTCTCCACGGGCGACATCCGCCACCAGCAAATATGTGCATTCGGGATTATATTGTTCCCATATCCACATGTTTCTGTCAAAACCTGTTCTATATTTTGGATCACAAACTGAATTTTCAATCGATGCTATATCATCCGGATGAATTACACTCTCTCCAGACGTATTAAAATTGCATTCTAATTCTTGCGCGATTTCTCGGCGAGACATATTCCTCGTCTCTTTATTGAACCATTCCTGATCTCTATCCGGATGAACATGCCAAGGCAAGTCGATTGAGTGGAAATCATTATTTCCCTCGATTGACTCTACATATGTCTTGTGAAACCAATTTCCAACCCCATTCGGAGTTGATAAGGCGATAACGCGGCCGCCTGTAGAGATTGTGGGATACAAGCCAGCCCATAACTCAGTTAAATTCTCAACGTGGGCTGCCTCGTCTATAACCAAGAGCGAAAGAGCCTCTGATCGACCTGCGTCTCCCGAGGTTGAAGCTGCTTGGATCTGCGACCCGTTCGAGAGTTCAAAAGAGGATCTATTATCAATCGAAATTTCCGCAATTGTAATCCATTCTGGCAAATTTTTCATAATTGCTTTTACTTTCTTTACCAAATTCGATGCTGTTTTAAATTTTGTTGCCATAACAAGAATATTCTTGTCTCGATGGAACAACATTAACCACACAACATAGCCCGCTGCAATAGTAGATATACCAAGCTGGCGAGCCTTAAGGATTACGTTAAAGCGGTAATCATTAAAATCCCTAAGCAATTCAGCCTGATACGGGTATGTTTTAAACGGTATCAGACCTTCCATGGGGTGAGATATTCTTGCGTAGTTGTCAATAAAATAAACTGGATCCTTTCCACTTTTTAATATTTCAGCTACTATCTCTTTTTTAGATAAGGTGTAAGACATTTTATCTACTTATTCGTTGAACGAGCCTTCCTTAAGAAATTTTTGGTATTTCACATCCATAGGATTTTCTACCCCTTCACCGAGGGTCTCAACTCCCTGCATACCGGCGATCTTGTAAAGTCTATGAGCCATAACAAATGTTCTTACTCTGGAAGTATGTTGCACAATACACTTACTCTCCCCCTGTGGGGTGATGGAAAGATTATTACCCGTTAATGATCGGAACTCTTTTTTAATAAAGTCAGCGATGGCTTGTAATCTAGCCTCGCATTCCTCCTCAAAGCCCCCGGAATAGACATCCTTAATGCGAATGTTTGCCTCATAATTAATTTGAAGCATATCACCAATGATTTTTACACCAAAGCCATCTGAAACGCGGCTGTCGGTAATTGGACAACCCTCCTCTCTGGATAAGCCCACTTCTTTCGTGTCGCCCGATGTAAATCTTGCATCATGCGCTCCGTCGTAAGCATTTGCGGCAGCTTGGTATATTCCTTGAATTATTTCTAGTGTTGTAGCCATATTATTAAATTTCCTTTATTTTAATCTTCATCGCCATGGGGTTCCATGCCAGCGTCTTCTGGATCAACATATCCTGAAGCAACAGCAGCACTGATTCCACCCAAAAGGTGATCTTGAATATATTCTGCCATAATATAAGCAACATGATTGCGAAGATCTTTGTGACTTAATTCTACCCAACTGGCCAGTGTCTTCATGTATCTTGCAAAGTGAGGCTCTTCGGTATATTGATGACCCTTCTGTCCGCCGGTTCTTTTGAAGTCGATAACATTTTTCATGTATCTTTGCATTTCTGCGCCAAGATTTTCGGCATTTCCTAAAATTTGTTTGATTTTTTCAGTGAGTCTGTCGCCTTTGTGATATTCTTCTTGAAATTTGATAAAAGATAGAGGGTCGGCCGAGTCAGGCTGCATAAGCTCTGGCATTTTCATGAGCAATTTATCTTCTTCTTTTGCCCTGCGTGCATCTTTTTCTGCACCGCGCACCTTTGCGGCATCAGCTTCAACTTCTTTAGTTGCTGCAAGCATATCTGCCCAGCTTTCATACATTATGTTTTCTACTTCTTCTTTAATGATTCTTACCAATTTGGTTTTAGTGATTTTCATTTTTGTCTCCCGGTCTCCAGCCTGTATACCACCTAGATTCTCTTCCTTCAACCCACTGTATATAGCATTTAAAACAACAATCAAACTTTGCCATGTAAACGTCATCTCTTAATTCAAAAGAATATGTCTGACAAACAGGGCAATTTCTATTGTCATCTTTATTAAATAGTTTTTTAGAAATTAAAAAACCATCCATTTCAATTTTTTCGTTTTTTTCTTCTTGCTTTTTTTCTTTTTCATATAAATCTTTGATCTGCTGCTGATATTCTTTTTCTTTTTCATCGTTCCAGTCAGCTTTTGGGTGTTTGATAGCTTCTTTTCCATATTTTTTGGAAATAGCCACTTCATATTTGGCAATCTCATTTAAATCTTTTTTCATTTGTTCACCGCATAAGTTATACCGACAGTTGTGACAACCCCTACTGCAAATCCTCCGATAATTCCCCACACTAAAGCATTAGTTCCGGGCTTCTTTGCTATAATTTTGTTTAGTTGCCCAATCTCTTTGTTTTTAATTTCAAGGGTTTTCTGAAATCCCTCTCGTTCAGTAGTCAAAGTAATATTAATTTGAGCAATGTCTAAATCAAATTGTTTTTGTCTTTTTTGCAGCTCAAACCCCAGCTTTAGCTCATACTCTTCTTTTAGGAACTTCCTATTAGCTATAATTCTTGCAGTCGCTGCGGGGTCGAATAAGGTGCCTGTGAAGGGTGCTTGACTACCCTGCTGGATGAAGGTGAACTTTCCATCTGAAGCAATCGCACTACCACCACCACAAACCATCAAGAACAGTAGCATACATATTTTATTTAACATAACTAAACCCAAACTGATCTTCGATTTCTTCTGCTAGTTGATCCGGCTGTTCTTCGAAGTCTCTTTCTATTCTTTTAACGTCTTCTTCTTTTGACTTTTGCAAGTTTTCCAAAGCTTCATCGTATTTTCGTGTCAGATCTGCAATTTCTTTTTCATATTTTGCAATTGATTCTTCTCGGAGCTTTAGCTCCTGCTGGTGGAGTCTTTTAACGTTTTCTAGCTGCTCTTGATAGCTGACAGTCATTACTTCCATGGATTTTTTAAGTGCGCCATAATCATTTTTAGATAAAAAGAAAAAAACAATAAAGGCTATCAGGGCTAATACCTGCCAGTTCTTGGCGATAAAAGCCCCGATTGCCCTAAATGCGTCACCCATGTTGATATTAATCAACTTAGAGACCCTTCAATTTAACAATCGCGTCAATAACAGATTGCCCGCCAATATAAAGCGCACTTAAAATAAGCCAGTCTCCACTATCGATAGTCGCATTGAACATTAGTGCTGTTGCCGTAGCCCAGACCAGTAATTTGCGAGAAACTAGTTTTTCCAGAACTTTATCAACGGCTCCTCTTGCTATTTCAGTCATATTAACCCTCCTCTACTTCAGTAATATTAAATCGGTATTTCTTTCCAGTCGCTCGATTGATCAAAAAAAGATCATTCGATCCCTCTTGGATTGTCCAGTGACCGCTTGTTCCATCAACTTCATTTTGGCGACCTGTATTATTTAAATTTAAGTCACCTACAAGAAGGTTTGGTGTTTTTACGGAGTCTCCCTCTGCTTTAATCCATGTATCTCCGATATACAGAGAGTTATCAGACAAGAAAAGGTGGCGAACCTTATACTCCGCTGATCCGATATCATAATCTTCATTAGAGGAAGGGTGAATGTGCCCGTTTACGTCACTCCACTGTGGAAATTGGGCAATTGGAGCCACTGTCACGCTGTTTGTGCTGGGTGTGCCCGGTATCACCAAAGTATCCAATTCATTTGGGGATGAATTTGGGTCTCCGTCAATCAAAATGGCTTCAGTTCGTGGATAAATATAAATAACGTGACCTGCGGCTGCTGTTTGAATATATGCAGCCGTGAAATCGCCCCATGCGAAGGTCGATGACGACAAAAGATTGTTGGCCGAAAAGGTCTGATATGAACTCCAGCCATTTGAATCCTTCAACCAAAGAGTATATGGGTAAACAGAGTATACGAAAAACCCTGTCTGTCCGGAATCTTTAATGAAACCAGAGTTGCCTGCAGTGGGCGATGCCGAGCCGATTTGATCAGTATCGGTACCTTCTGTAAATGTTGTATTATTAATTAATGTTGTCATCTTTTCTCCTTTATTATATGTTTACGGAAGCATATCCGTCGTTTTTGTCAATTGTAATTTGCATATCAACACAATCTTTGAGAGCATCCAAGTGTGATATTAGCAAAACTTTTTTAAAATATGTTTTGATGACAGATAAGATGTCAACAAAACCTTGCATATTTTCTTCATCAAGTGCCGTTCCCGGCTCATCCAGAATAAAGATGTCACCCTTTGGTAAACTAGAAACGCTAAGAAGCGATAAGCGTATCGCCATTGCAGCAATTGTCTTTTCTGCGCCCGAACCCATCTCTAGCGGTCTTGGTTCAAAAAGCGGATGCTTGATAAAAATATCCAATCTTTTTCCATCATCCTCGAAAAAGACTTCGAAATCAACAATGTTTGCCAAAATTTTGGCAATTTCCTCGTTAATGACAGGAAGCTTCTTTCTGATAATCTCAAAAGCAATTCCATCTGGTTTCATGCAAGTCTTATAGAGATCATAAGCCGAGTACTCGGAGCGAAGATCTTCGAAAGATTGCTGTTGTTCCTTGAGATTCTCGACTTTCTGCTCTAAAGATCCAACTGTTTTATATAAATTCAAAATTTTACCATTGCATTCTTCTGATTTAATTTGTGTATTTTGTTCTTCAAATTTAAGATTATGCAATTTTGAATTTAAGCTCTCTAAGTTCTCAATAGCCTCTTTATTTTGTTCATATTCTGATAATTCTTTCTCTAATTTTTCGATATCGTTTAAAAGATTTGTAACACAGGAATCATTTTTATCAATTTTTAAGCCACAATTCGTAATTTCGTTTGTTAGTCTATTTTTTTCATTTACTATTTTATTATATCCCGCGATTGTCTTTTCAACAAGTGCCGGATTCAATTCTGTGATTTCTTCGCTGATTGTTTTAATGCTGTTTTTAATATTTGTTATTTCTTTTTCATTTTCCTCTATCAACGCTTTTGAATTATAGGCATCTTTAATGAACTTACACACAGGATGATAACTTGAATCACAGGGAATGCCATCAAGCAAAGAAACTTTTTTCTGATTGTGGGCGAGTTCTTTATTTTCATCTTTGAGTTTTAAATCTAAACTGCCAACATCAGTGTTTAGTTCTGTAATTTTTTGCTTCTTCCCAAACAGACTTTCTTTATCATATGTGCTGAGAAAGTTTAAGATATCATTATAATCCTTTTCGCACTTACTTCTTTGTTCTTTTAGAGAAACAATAATTTCTCTTGTCGACAAAAGCTGCTTCTTTCTGTCGCCCAAAGATCCTCGAACCTTTACAACATCAATTATTTCTGCCGGGATTGAATTAATCCTTTCTTCAATCGAGCGAATTTTGGTGGTGTAATTTACCAAATCTGATTTATATGTCTCACAACTTTTCTTTTGATCTTTTAATCCGGCTTCGGCTTCACTCAAATCCATTTTTACTTCTAGAATTTCTTGATTAAAATCCCTGTCTTCAAGTTTTCTCATTGCCCCCTTGATGTCTGTCGAATCGGTATTTGCAAGTTTATATTTTGTTTCAAAGAATTTTAGATCTAAAAAATTTGCCAAAATCTCCTTTCTCTTAGTTGATCCCTCTTTTAAGAAAGATAAAGAATCAAGTTGACTGGCCATGGAGGAGTATAAGAAATCTTCCAGTGTGCCAAAGACCTTGCGAATGTTTTTATCTGTATCATTCCTAGACAAGCCGTTCAAGCTTTCGCCTTGTTCTTCAACTGAAGAGTAGACTGAGAAATCTGCATTCGTTTTTGCTTCTAACGTTTGCTTTCCTTTCAGATTCTTTGTGTATTTTTCCGAAGACCTTTCGATGGTGTAATCCAAATCACCAATAGAGATAACTGCACGACCTGAGCACCCCTCTTTATTTTGATTGATGACGTTGAGATTTTTTCTATCATTTTTAGATGTCGAATTAAAAACTGTATAGAGTAAAGAATCAATAATGCTCGATTTTCCGGAAAAATTCTTTCCGAAAATACCGATGATTCCCTCTAAATTATCAAAATTGACAGAATTAGACTCACCATAATTAAACAAATTATCAAACTTGAGAGATCTCAATCTCCAGTTAACATTTCTGGCAATTTGTTCATTTTCTTCTGCAAGCTTGTTGTATTTAAGGTTTAAATCCAGAACCTGCTTTACTGTTTCTTCTTCAAGTTCATATTCTTTCAAATACTCTTTAATTAATCTCTCTTGAACCTTAATATCTCTAAGGTTTTCAACCAGAAGGTTGCCTTCGCTATCTGTTACTCTACCTTTTTCTCCAGCGGCGCGATTTAAAAATGAAATACTCTCTGGTTTGAAGCGTCTTTTTGCAACATCGATTGCTTTTTTCATTACATGTAGTGGCAAGTTGTTATCAGAAACCAATCGTAGGCGGGCTTTCTCTGGAACTTCCGTGTTTTTGGGCATCTTGCCCTTTGGGGTCAAATTGATCGTTACGAAAGGTCGAGGATTTTTAAGCTCCATGTGTCGACAGGTAAAGTTTTCCTTATCTTGGATATCCCACAATAAGAACCCTTTATCGTTCGATTCTCCAAAATTTTGTTGAACTGTGGATCCGCAGTATCTAATCCTGCCTTCATCATCGAGCCTTTGGTCGGTTTTGTGAATATCCCCTAAGAGAGCGTAGTCATGCCCCTCAAAAATATCAATCGGGTGTTCGCCGTGCTCCATAATAAAGCCTGTATCTGTTTTTACTCCAGAAATAGACCCATGATAAAGGGCGATATTGATACGCTCATCATCAGATGGTGAAACCCAGTTATCCTGATCGAAAACGGATAAAACATTTATGGCTATAGAATCGCCAAGGAGCGTTTCTCCGGAATCCTTCAGCAAATGTAGCGTTGGGTGACTTAAAGCGTCAACAATGGGTGTTAGAGCGTCTTGACGACTGGAGTTTTTTAAGTTCCCATCGTGATTACCAAGGATAATATATGTTGGCGCGATATCGGCTAAAGAGCGGAAAAAGTTTGTGCACATTTCAACAAACTCTGGGCTGATTTGGGTCTTCGTGTGTGCAATATCCCCACAGTGGATAATATAATCTACTTTTTCTTCTTTAAGAATTTCGTATAGCCTTTCAAACACAATTCTGTATTCAAAATGATATTTAAGATTTTTAATGTGTGTATCTGCAATATGCGCAATCTTCAAACCTTCTCTCCTATAAAGATGCTATAGCTTCTAGCAACTCGTCACAATCTCCCGCATAGGGTGCATTTTGTGATAATGTTTTAACTTCTTTCTTTGACATTTCTCCAAGATCTCTCATATCTTCATATTTAACTTGTCTCACCTCTATTCCATATTTTAAAAATAACTTCTTAATTGCCTCTGTCTTCTTGCTGGCATCTGGATCCAGTGCCAATAAGACTGGCGTGTCATTTTCCACTATTCTTATAAACAATTTTGACGTTTCACGGATTGTTGAGCCTAAAATTGGAATTGAATTTTTTGCCTTTATCGCATCGAAAACGCCCTCAACAATCGTTACCTCTTCACTAAAATCAACATATAATTCATTGAATACAATATCGCGGCTTACTGGTGGATTTAAATATCTTTTATAATTTTCCGCATAAGTTCTGGCAATAAAATAATTTAAGTTGCCATCTCTATTAAAAGATGGTATGATTATTCTCCCTTCGAACTGCCCGGAGCTGCAATAACCCATTTTCCACTTTAATATGTCTGATTTATCTATTCCCCTGCTTGATAAATACCTCAAAGCCCTTTTGTGTGATCTGTTGCTGGATTTTCTCGTAAGAGAGTTAAAACTTTCTGGCATTTCGAGGATTTCTTCCAACTTTTGATCTTTTTTCGGCTTATCAAAGAGGAAATTAATATCAGCTAAGTCTTCCCTATTTCCAGATAACTCTTTCCACCTTTCTTGCTGCTTAAAATCGCCAAACTTTCGAATAACTCTAAATACATTTTTTCCGCGAGCGTCACAAATCCAACACTTATAAACATTTTTTTCAATATTGACAGAAAATTTATTTTTGTGGTGATCACAATATGGGCATTGAAATAAATATTCCCCGTTTGATCGGTAATATCTTCCAAGGATGCCGTTGAGTATGGATAACTTCTCATTCATACCATTAATATAACATACTATTCTCTATGTGTCAAGGATTATTTTATTCCGGATCTGGAGTGGATCCCATCATCTTTTTAAGTATAGCTTGCAATGCGCCTTTATATTTAGCAAGATCGTCTTTTTCGGCTATTTTTGTTAGAAATTTTTCCACATCCTGTAAGATAGCTCTTTCTTTGTTTGTGATACCGCCCAGAGATGCGCCAGATGAAATATCTTTAGCTCTTTTTTTCTGAGCAGCTGCTTGAGTAGACCGACTGATAGAATTGGATCCAAGTTTTACATTTTCTATTTCTTCTTTAATGATTTGGATTAATTTTGATTTTGTAAGTTTTTTCATTTATTTGTCTCCTGTGACTGTTCTGTCTTTAAAGGTTTTTACCAAATATTGCCTTAACTGATCAGTCATATCTATTTTTTCTAAAGGCGTGTTATCAGGTAATTTGCTAAATTGGTCTAGAATATATTTTAAAAAATCTATTTCAACTTGATCATCAACAATTTTTGAAATCTCATCATCCACATTAACTTTACTTAAAGCATCACTTGTTTGGAAATTATCATCTTTTTGATATAGAGCAGAGAAGACCCCTTTAATATCTGATGCCTGATCGATAAGTTCTATTGCGGTACCAGCGAGAGGAATGAAACTCAATAGTGCTTTAGAAGCCGCTTTTGCTGCTGGGCCTCCTTTCTTTTTCAGCTTTGTTAATTTAAAAAATTTTTTCAAATCTCCTATAGTCTCTATTTCTTTCTTTTCATTAAGGGATATATAGCCATTCCAGTTTTCCATGATGAGTTTCATATCTTTTGACATATTATTTCTCCAACAATAAATAGTACCCCGCTCTTGAAACAACCACAGCATCTGCCATGTCGTAACAATATTTTTGCACGTTACCATATCTGGTATAATCAATTGAAAATTCTTTGGTTTCCAAAAAATGCTCCATCACCACCTCTTTCGCTTTCTTTCCTCTTGGTACCTTTATACCACATTTAGATCTCGCGGAGATTGGTGTAATGTATTGAGGCTCTAATCCCAACAATTTAAAACAAAGCCACGATACTACTCCGTTGAAATTTTGTAATATTGCCATTGTTTTGGCCGTTGATCCTCCACGTCGGAAAAACATCAAAGCTTGCTCGATAAATATGTGCTCTATCTTAACTTCTTTTAAATTATTGTTTATATAGTTTTCTACTGCTTGCGCCTTATGTAGCAGTCCGGAGACTTTTCTTAAATCAACATAATCTGCCTTGACAACTTTATTGTCTTTCAATAAACAAACACCAATAATGCTCGTGCTCACATCCAATCCCAATATCATTAAATATCCATTTTTAGTTTGAATGTAAAGTTTTGATTTTCTTCTTTTTTGACCGGAGTTGCGACCGTCGCGATTCCAATTAAATTTTTCTCTTCATCATAAATGCCTATTTTTGAAATATAAGTAGTTTTCGCAAATGGTGCTGTAAATCCGCTATATGAAGAACTTGCGATGTTTTTTATTTGCAAGTCACTGTTCTGTCTGTAAACATAAGATGATGTATATGGCGTGACTGCTTGACCTTTTTCAATAAAAGTGGGATTATTGGAACTATTCATCTCGCCTTTATCGGCATGGGCAAACATTGTTAGTGTCGGTATTTTATTCACGCCTTCAAAAACTAGTTCATAGCTAGAAGAGGGGATTGTTCCGGCAACAATTGAATCCTGTGCACCTACTCCAAAATATAACCAAGCTGGTTCTTTAAGGCTTGAGGGATCTGCAATATAATTTCTTGGTGTCGGATCCAAAGCCCAAGAGCCTGTTATCACCAAAAAGCCCTCATTGTATAGTGCTACGCCCGCGCAAGAGCCTGATCCAGTAGATCCGGGGGGACCTGTTTGGATAAGCTCGCCATTCTTATTGAGGTCTTCCAAGGTTCCGAAAAGTGTTCCGGAAATATAAAAATCTAATTTTAGCGACCCCTTGTTGATCGAGCTGCCATACATTATGGATGGGATTGATATCAAATTTAAATCTTGAGTTCCCTTGTCTCCCAAGGAAGAGCTAAACTCATAATGTTTGCTTAGGGGAATATAATAATTTAGAGTATTCTTTAAAGATTGAAGTTCTGGGCGAGCTTGGCCAAGCTGGTAAAAGTCTCTCTTGATGCTCGAAGAAAGAGGATAGCTTCCGCTTATAACATCTCCATATGAGAAAGCACTGTTAAATGTCGTTGTTGATATTGTTTTTGTGCCAATAAGATTTCCGCCTTTTGTGACAAAGGGGTAAATAAGTTCTGTATTTTCTTCTGATCTTCCAACATTTAATTCGAAAAGAGACACAAATCCTGTTGGTACACCGCGACCTCCGACAGGCACTGTATTGAATATTCGAACATCATCTATCCAAGCCGCGTCGTCTCCCCCGGTGACCGACCCATCCTTGGAATATTCCCACCTTAAATTTGAGGAGCCAGCGGGTAGGGAATACGTCTTTTTTTCCCAAGGCACTGATGGACCAGAAACCTCGTCTTGCAGAATTTCGTTTATGTAAAATCTTAGCCAATCCCAGTCGGCTTCTGAAGACACTTTCCACCAAAAGGTCAGTGTCTCGTCTTGGGCGACACTAGCTGTATACACCAAAGATGTTGACTCATTATCTGAAATTGAAGGATCGGAGCCTACCGACTTTGTTCCGTCATATGCTTCACTTCCTGTCACTTGCCAATAGATGGGCACGGGAGTGCTGGAACTTACGCCGTAAGTAGACCAGCCAGCGGGCAGAGAGCCTACAGTGGTAGATTCAAAATTTTGCCTATAGCTATATATTGCGTATTCAGATCCCGAAGGGGAGGAACGCTCATCATTTAAATACATCTCTGAATTATACACCTGTATCTTCTGCTTTGGGTTTGTCTCCAAAACATTGTACAGTATATCTTTGCTTTCGAATTTTTTCAATGACATGCTATATTAATTAGTCTTAAGAAAATTAATAATCTAAACGAACGCGCAATGTCAACTCATTAGTTGGATCTTTCTTTAATGGCTCCGACAACTTAGCGACTGCAAGCAATTCGTTGTCTGCGGAATAAAGACCCACTGTAGTAATATATGCAGAGGGAGAATCCGAAGAGAGTTGTTTTACTCTAATTTGACTTTCGCTTAAATAAGTCGGGTTGGCACTGTAATTGAATTCGCTTGTCGAAGCTCTACAGAAGTAAATCGAAGAATTCAGTTCGGTCGTATTATTAAAATCATTATCGAACCACCTATTTCTAATGCCATCGCAAGATGAAGAAATTTCTGATCCTGTTAAAACAGCGTCGATTGAGGCTGTGTCATAAGTTGCGGCTGGTGCACCAAACTCTCCATCAAAAACAGAAGCTGTTAAGACAGCGATACCTGCTTGATAATAGAGGAGACCAACGGCTGAAGAAGTCGTAATATCAACAGAGCTTGTATATAAAAATCCATAATCACCAACAGGAGAGTTGGTTCTGTAATCGGTCTGCGCGTTATAGTCAGATATGGTCTTTAAATTTCCAAAATCTGGAGCAGCAGGTGTTCCGCCGGTAGCAAACTGAATTGTGAAAGATTGTTTTTTAATTTCATCCTTGCCAAGAAGTCTGGCGAAATTGACGAAGACGCATTCTTTCATTTTGTCGTCTGCTGAAGAGAAACTCCCGTCTCTATCAAATTCTCTAATGTTGCCGTTTTCATCGTAGCCAACTAATACTTGTGCCATTTGGTTGTAAATATTAATCTTCTTTGCATTTTGAACGGAAGCAGCATCGGCAAGAGCAGAGTTTGAGGAGTATCCCACCGTCAGATCAAAAATATGGTTAGCTGATGATGATAGATAAGGATAGTCATACACGGATTGGAACATTCCGTGAGCGTAATTTTTAACGTTTTCGTCATCGTATGTTCCAGATACAATTGATCCAGTAATTGGAATTGCTTCGTTTAGCAGAGTTCTCGTTACTGCAATATCCTTATTCGGTATTAAATTCTTAAATGTTGTAGCCATATTTTTATAATCCTATTGTTTTCTCAAAATTCGCAAAGGCAGATCAATTCTGTATCCAGTTGTCAAGCCTGTAATTCTGACGTTTGTATCAATGTAATAATAGGGGTCGGTGATAGTCACTTCTCCCCCCAATCTTGTAAAAAGGTAAGTGCTTGTTAAAACGTCAGTCGAGGATCGGAACCCCATTTTAAGTCTTGAGCCTCTGGGTCCGGCGATTGGAGAGGTGGTGCCGGCTTTGATGGGTGCAATCATGCTTGAAGGATTACTAACATTATAGAGAGCAATATTATCATCGTCTATGAATGAGATATCCACGTTGTTGCCGTCGCCATCGGTTAAAGAAAGTAGTCTGTTATCTAACTGAATAGAATAACTGTCTTCAAATAAATCTGCGGCAATTGTATTGCTTGGCCCAATTGAATCTGTATTCAATCCTTGATCAATGACAACAGCTTCGCCGGTTGCGGTGCTGGCATCATAAAATTCGGCGAGTGGGAGGTCTTTAGCTGTGGTTGAATCTGCCGCCAACGGGATTGTTCCAGTCACGGGAGAGGTGGTCGAGATGCCAAGCGCACCCGTGGATGCGTCACTGTTTAATAAAAGCACTGGCATATAGAGAATATCGTTTCTGGCGATTGTAACCAATTTTGATTTCATTGTAGCCGTATTATTCGTGAAAGCCTCAAATACTGGTGATTGTAAAATCTCCAAATCGTAAAATGCAGATCCGCGTGCATCATTCTTGTCATATAATTCATAATTAATTTCATCATCGCCAAGAGCAAACTTGACAATCTTAAAAGAGCCATCTCCTTTTGCTAATCTTTGACGACCTGCGTCGGTCAAAACTGCATCGAGTATAATGTCTCCACTGTTATCTAAAAACGCCATTGAAATTTTTCCTTTTTAAAAAACGGTTTTTTATATAATAAATAGTTTGTTTTTATTGATTTTGCAAAAACATTTTTCTATTTATTTAACTCTTTCTTCTTTTACAAATTCGACATTGAAATCAACAACCTTTCCGGTCGTCTTGGATGTCATCCTAAGTTTAAAAGTTTTGCCAAAAACCGAAACCTTTTCTGTTCCCATTGTTAGTGAGTCGGAGGCATCTGGTAAAACTTGCTTTAGCCTCGGAACTATATTAAATAGTCTTTTTAATGTTTTTGTGGTTATTTTGTCTTTTTGTTTTATGTCGTATGCTTCGATGAGGGGATAAACCGCGCCAGAGTTCTCAACTATTTCTACTTGAAATATTTGTGTTGGATTTGAAAAGATCCCCCTCCTGTCAATTGACCTAAAGATATAATAATATTTTTTATTTGGCTCTATGTTGTCGAGGAAGCTAGATGAAGATGCAAAAGAATCTTCTCCGTATGGAGTGTCAACAAAAGATACCAAGGCATCTTTAAAGTTTGCATATGATTTTGGTGCCTCTGCCAATCTTCTTATTTCAAATCTTGTGGGGATGTTTCCGAACTCATCTGATCTATAATCTATCTTTTCGAAATCATTTAATTTTCTTGATTCTCGATATAGCTCATAATATTCATGCTCTGAGTCATCAAAACTGATTGGATTTTGTTCCATGCTTCCTTGCCCAGACCTCAAAAGAATATTTATCTTATTTTGCTTTCCCTTGTAGGATACAAATTCCGTATCGGGGAACATTGGAGGGCTATCTAAAATTGCGCCTGAATCTTCATAATAAGGTATTTTAACTATCTTTAGATAATTTGTAGCTTTTACTCTTATTTTTCTTTCTGCCATTGTTGTCTCCTTTAAAATCCGAATTCTGGGTCTTGGGGTGGTTCATTTGGGTCGTCTGGCGCGGAACCTCCGAATTCGTTTTGTTTATCCTTGATTGTCTCAAAAACTTCTTGAGGCAAGTCGCCCTCTTCTATTAGCGGGCCGCCGCCTTTTTTATCATCGGGTGGGCTGTCTACTCTTCCCTCGTCTTCCGCTTCTTCTTCTTCCTCTTCTATTTCTTCAGGAACCAGAATATATTCCAATTGTGTATCGAGTGTTATCTTATAGGCATAAACTTTGTATGTATATTTTTTTCCATATTTAACCTGCAAATCAATGTAATCCAACCCCAGATAAATAAACACGGATGGAACCCAAAATGTTTGAATAGGTGTTGATGATCCAAACTCGTATTTTTCAATCGAATAAAAAAGAACATCAGAACAATAAGGTTTGATTCCGGCTAAAATGT
>Ga0315322_10001273_pt1 | contig 19495 bp, 39 predicted proteins | sample M110021515metaG_FD_203461 | JGI IMG/M metagenome (GOLD analysis project Ga0315322, IMG submission 203461) | Ammonia-oxidizing marine archaeal communities from Monterey Bay, California, United States - M1 100m 21515 | ecosystem: Environmental > Aquatic > Marine > Intertidal zone | place: USA...
GAATCAACTTTTGGGTATGGAAGGTTTTTACCTTCGTGTTCCTCTTGGTTCTGTAAAATTGCATCACAGTCGTGAATCTTTAGAGTATAACAAATCTACTCAAAAGAAAATTGTTTCAAGTCTTTTGGTTGCAGTCAAGGAAATCCAAGAGATTGCAAAAGAAAAACTTGCCGATTCTTCCGATCTTTGGGAAGCAAAGCGTAATTATGCAAAAATCGTCAATGCTATGCCTTATGGTATTCGTAACATTTTTGAAAATGCATTTGAGTGGCAAGGCATTAAGATAACTTCACCACATTTTCAGCGTGATTATCAATTACAAGATGATTTGATTATCACTCATTCTTGGAAAGAAAAAGATACTGACTCTCGTAATGGATTCAAGATTCGTTCGCAAAAAGCAAATCGAGCAATGTGTCAAGATAATTATTTATTCTTACTCCAAGACTTGGAATCTTCACATGGAAACAATCTTAGGGTTCGCACTCTTATGAATGAAGATGATGACCTCAATGGAGTTTACATTATTCACGCAAAGAATAACTCTGCGCAATCTGAGCTTGACAACGAATGGGAATTAGGCAAGGTCGATAAGAAGCATATTAGATATACTTCTAATGTCGATAAGGAAAAGCCTAACAGATCGGGTGTTCGCAAAGCTAACGGAAGCAGGGCAAACATCCCTCTTTTTATGTTGAAGCAAGACAAAGGTCACTCTTACCGCAATGCAGATTATTGGGAAGATGTCAAGGAAAACCTTGATGATATTGATGTAGATGAATCCGACAAGGCTATTGATGGAAAATTTGTTTACATTCCAATTAAGTCTTATAAGCCTAGTGGATTAAAGGGATGGGATTTAGATAATGTCTACAATAAGACTTTACAAATCAATCGATTCTTAGAAGACAAGAAATTGAATCTATTTGGGGTTCGTGCAGGAGATGTAAAAAAGCTTGACAAAGAAAATTGGGTAAGCTTTGAGCAATTTTATATTGACTTTGGTAAGAAATTACTCAAGAAAAATAAGGATAAGGCTAATAATGTTCATGTTTACCAAAAAATTAAAGACATGATTTACTCAAGTTCTGAGATGAATAATTTGAGCAGAAATTTAGGTACTCTTCTTCAAAATAATAAATTTAAGGTTGACTCTGACCACAAAATAGGTCAAGCAAAGAAGTTATGGACGCTTGCAATGGGTGATGTAGATAATCAAATCCTTTGCCTTTACCATGAAATCAGCAAAGATGATCCAAAATGGTTGGAAGAAAATCTTAATGAAGTTATATCTGAAGATGACTTCAAGGATTTGATTTTTGGAGTTGAAGTAAAATACCCTTTACTTAAAAACATTGGAGAGCAAATCGGTACATGGACTGATTTGAGCGAAGATAACTTCAATGAAAATATTAACCAATACATTTCTATGTGTGATAGGGTTGGGGATGAATAATCCCCTTCCCTTGATTTTCAAAAAAACAGTTGACAATATCAATTCTAACCTCTATACTTATCTTATATTAATCATTAAGAAAGAAACTTAAACAAACAGAAAAAGACATATTATGAAAAAAGTACCTTATACATTCAGCGAAAATTCGCTCACTATCTTTTGGGAAGGCAAGCCTTATACTCTTCGCAAGGATCATGTTAATTTTGAACTTGCCAAGCAAGCCATTTTCGAGGCTCGATACGAAGACCTTGGAGATTTGCTTGACATTGCGAAAGCAGTTGAAGATTTCGTAGAAGGAGAAATCGAAGTCAAAGACGAAGTTGTTTATTACAAGAATCATCGTTTGCATGGAGTTGTAGTAGATAAGTTGCTTGAAATGCTTCGTGCAGGAATGACTGATTCTGCTCCTCTTACCAACTTTATTACTCGTTTGCAATCGAATCCTTCTGCAAACTCAGTAAATGAACTTTATTCTTTCTTGAGTTATAAGTCATTACCAACAACTCCCGAAGGCAAAGTTTTGGGTTACAAAGGAGTTAAGGACGATTTTTATTCAAGTACAGGTAATGCTGATACGATTGTTGTTCAAGGTAAGACAAACGAATCTCATCAAATTTTGAATGAAGTTGGCGCAACCATTGAAGTTTCTCGCAGATGTGTAGACGATAACAAGGACAATCATTGTTCTTTTGGTCTTCATGTCGGTTCGTATGATTATGCGAATGGTTGGGCAGGAGAAACAGGACGCTTGCTTGTAGTTGAATTTGATCCCGAAGATGCGGTATCAGTTCCTACTGATTGCGATTTTCAAAAATTAAGGGTTTCTAAGTATAGAGTGGTAGAAGACATTACCGATACTCGAAAAGAGTACGACAAGCCTGTCTACGAGGCTAATAAGCCTATCTATGACTCCGATGATGACTCTGATTGGGGAGATGATGGCTATTACGATATGGATCAAACTGATTCAGATGATTTATCAGATGGTAATTGGGAAAAAGTTGATGAGCAAGGCTTAGAAGAAGTAACTGATGAAGAAAAAGAAGAGTTTAATAATTTGCCCGAAAATCAAATGCTCAATTTAACTATCAGAAATTATGTTGAGAATAAACTTGAGAAAGGTGAAAGGGTAACGATTAATCATGTAAATTCTCTTAAAGCTTGCAGGGATTATGGCTTGCGTTGTTCTCATGTTCTTCTTCGACTTAAAAGGATGAACTTTCTAATAGAGGATGACTCCGACAAGACCATGAGTTCTCTTGAGATTGTGGGGCAAGAACCTCCTTTCTGATTGATTATGTCTGACGAAATAATTGAAGAAAAATATGTTTACATTAAGATAGGAGACGAACCTATCGAAGAAAACAACCTCATTGCTTCTCCTGTTCTTATGTCAACAGGGGAGGCAAATTTCGTTAATGAATTCTTAAAGAAGACTGATTCAGAATTTATATACAAGATAATAGAGCAATAAGCACTTGACAATATCTAATAAATCTCATACAATAATAAAATAATTGGGGTAAATAATGTTAGATTGTCAAACAGAAAAAGGTAAAGTATATATTTCTCACGAAAATTGGACTGCTGATTGGATCGAAGATCGAGCCAAAGGAAAGACCAAGCTTCACGAATTTAATGAATTAACTTCAAGAGGAGATCGATTAGCGTGTTCTATTTCGGGGGTCAAACAAGCTTTACTTGAAATAAAATCACGAAATATGACATTGAACCAACTTAATAATTGGGGTAATGAATATCTAATAAGTGAAGGCAAAATTAATGCTTGTCAAAGACTTTCAGTAAAATATAAAATTCCTTTCTTTGTTTTTGTTAATCTAATTGATGATAAATATATCCTCAGATTAAAAGTTTTAAACAACAAGGGAGAGTTCGTTATTCCATATCGAATCGAGTACGATAAGGAAACGCAATCCACTTGTAATGGAGGCACTAAGTTCGATAATGTTTATATGTTGAAAGTATCCCCCGAAAGTATAATTACCAAATAATTCATAAACAAATTTACAATAGACATTATATACATAAATACATTAGGATATATAAGAGTATACATAAAGAATAATATAACTGTAAATAATAAAGATTTAAGGGGCAAAGCATGATAAACATACATAAATACTATAATAGATATACTAAAAATATAAATAATGTATTTGGTTTAAATGGGTGTTATGTATCCACCGCTTTTTAATTATATAAAATATATATACTAATTAAAATATTGGCACAAATAGATAGACAAGGAAAAAAGGGGAATAAAAATGAAATCAATAATCAAAATAATAATAAGAATAATATTGTCGCCCCGATTAATTAAACATAAATTTTTTAATAATAAAAATAAGATAAATACAAATAATATATTATCAAATAAAAAATCAGAAAAAGCGGAAAGAAACAAATACGGATTTCCATGCTATAGCAAAGTAAAGAAGATGCTTAAATAATATAATTAATTCAAATAAATAAATACATAAATAATTTTAGGTTTCTTTCTTGACCTATATAAGAATGTTTTTACTAGGGTTCATTACTTAAAAGAAAGGAGTTTCAAAACCCTAGCTTTTCATTACTTAAAAGAAAGTTAGGACAAAAAAACATTTGGTACTTCACGCCAAATAAAACAAGATAGTTTTAGGTGTTTCTATCCTTAAAAGTGAAGTGATGCCAAAAACGCCCATTTTTTTAACCTCGCCCAAATAATAAGTATATATTTTTTATACAATAATTTTTCGGGGGCTTTGAGCTTTTTACTTGACTTTCCACGCTTTTTCAAGTATTCTCAAATAATGACAAACAAAGACGAGAGCGTTGAGTTCATGGAATTTCACCTAGAAGATAGCTTTCATCACATCATGGACGACCTAATAATTCAACAAATGTATTGGCTCGATTATTCTGACCATGCAAGGGCGGTAGCAATCATGTATGATCCACTCTTACCCGAAGACCAAGATAATAATTTAATATGTTTATTTCCCCCATTTCAACCATCTGCTTCTTGATGGACACAAGATAGTTTTTTTGTTTTCTATACTTTAAAGAAGCTCTCTACAAAAAACAAATCATTTAAATTCAAATAATTAATTATGTAAATAAACTAAATATATTAACACAAGGTTTCTTAATAGCCTACAAAGATAGTTTTTATATTTTCTATACTTAAAGTATTAAGTCTTTACAAAAAATATATTATATTTCCTTCTTAATTGGGTAACATAAAATAGTTTAAGGTTTCTATATTTTAAATTAAGTCGCTACAAAAACCTACCCACTCATTTGGGTTATAGATAGTTTTGGGTTTCTATCCTTTAAATGTGAAGAAACAAAAGCCCACTTTTTTAAGGCTTGACAAATAACAACATATATACTAAATTATAAACATGACATTAGCAAAAGAACTAAACGAAAAGTTAGATGAGATAATTGATATGCGCAAAGAGCTTGCTCGCATGAGTGCCGAGCTAGATGATGATGCTACCCTAACAAATATACAAACAGGAGAGCCACAAACAAAAGCAGACGCTATTGAATTAATAGAAGACTTAATAAAAGATATATATAAGCAAATAAACCAAATAAGTAATAATGGAAATAATGTAACTGATATATTTACAAATAAGTTTTATGTAAATGACTTTATGCAAGATAGGGAGATAGTAAATGCAAATAAAGAAAAAGCAAATAAAGAAGCCCCAAATAACTCAATTAAAAATAGAGATGAATATACTTTAAAGGAATTACATGATAAACTATATCCTAATGATCCTTTATATTAATTCTTTAATATTTTTTTATAAATAATTTCGCGCTCTTTATCTGTCATAGTATCATACTTTTGATTCATTAAGCCCTTTAACTTTAGTATTCTTTTATAAGTAGTACCATGAACATTATATCCAATAAGGGATTGCGAAACACAATCAACCAAATAATTAACAACAATTTCTTTAAGCATTAATTCCCTATCTCTTTGGGTCATGCAGTCATATTGCTCTTGACCTTTATGCTTTGCTTTTATGGAATTAATAATTACAAATAAACCATCTTTATAATTAATATGAGCCAAATAATTAAGTACGATTTTCCTTTCAGTATAATTCATGAGATTTAATTACACTAAATAATTTATATATTTATTAGGGGGCATAGAGTTTAGAGATGATCTAGAACATGAGGTTTTCTTTCTGTTGTCCTCATCATTGAACACCCCTAATTATTTTTACTTGCTTGAAATAAAAGATAGTTTTAATAAGTTTTCTATTCTTAAAGCAAGTTTAGTCAAAAAACTTAAATTCTTTATTGACATAACTTAGATAATCCCTTAATGTATAAGCATAATCATTATTAACCACATATAGAAAAACATTATGAGCATAGCAAGTAACGCAAGAGCAAGCCAAGTAGCACGAAACATTAACAAAGGAGCATACATTGGTATGGCAAGGTTCGCAGGATACAACGAAGCGACCGAAGGAATTATGGCTCAACAAAGAGAAGCCGACCGCAGGTTAAAACAAATTCAAGCTGAAAGAGCAATTAGAACTGCAAAAGGGGTGGCATGATGAATAGAATAGACATGGGCTATAAACGATATAGAGAATTCGCAGAGAATTTATTGCAAGTTAATATGTATGACCTCTCAGGTAATCACGATGACCTTAGCATCAAGCGCTCAAACGAGTGGGCTAAAGAAGAGATCGACAGAAGAATGCAAACAATTTTTGATAAAATGTATTACTATGGATTCAAACCAACTTGCGATCTAGTTCAAGAAGAACAAAATAAAGCTTGACAAATAACACATTATATAGTATTATATATACTTAAACATTGAGAAAGCTAAACTCAATTCAATCAAATAAAGCTAATTGATCTTTTACATTTTAAATAGAGTTTAAAGGCATAGAGTCTGTCGAAGGGGCAGAACGGGTGAGGTTTTGTTTATTGTTCCTCGGTTTCCTTAAATGAACACTTTAAACTTTATGACTTTGGAGAGGGAGATATCCCCCTCCTGTGGGTGACTGAATAAGCCTGTCGTTAGCGGGCTAAAGTACGCAGACTTCCTGTGGTGGGAGCGCAGAGTCCAATCGGATGAGCGAAAGACAAATACCTAGTCTTGTTTGTGGTTCGAAGTAGGTAACATTGAACTGATGTTAACGCCGAAAAGTCGAGGGTATACAGTAACCCCTTCCCACACCTATTTCTTCCGAGCCTCCCATCTGTTGTCAACTAGCAGGTGGGGGGTTTTTTATTGACTTTGCCGGGCTCATCCCTTATAGTATTATTATTATTAACTCTAAACCATACAATCAAACATATATGACATTCTATGAAACCTTATTGTCTTCAAGCTTAGCTGCTTTTTTACTCATCCCCTCAGCAATTGCGATCACCTTGCCATTTCTTATGCTCTCAGTAGTGATATCCACAGTAGACTCCTTTAAAAATTCAGAGTAATCATATACTATATATACATAAGAGATCATATAAAAAACATATACATAAAAAAAGAAATATAAATCATGTAAATAATATGTATAATTAAAAAATTTGTTTTGGGTTAAGTTATGCCCCCGCCTCTTTCCTTTCGGAGGTGGGGGTTTTTTGTGCCCCGAATTGTATCGCAAGTCTTTGACTATCAACGACTTATGGCACAGGCGCCCGGGAGTTTGTGGCGTAACCTATTGACTATCAAAGGCTTACGACAAAATGAAATTTAATTCAACTTTTTTCTTGCGTATTCCGTAAAGGTGGTCTATTGTATATATATGATCAAGAGAAACCAACACGACCCACGATACATCATTAAGAAAGATAGTCCCGTTTATGTTTACAAGAACCTTCACAAGGATTGCTGGAGCGTAAAGCAACACGGATTAGTTAAAGCTCATATTCATGCCAATGAACCTGTCGCAATGTGGGACTGCTATTTTCATGTCGATGTTAAGGGTAGAGAAAAGGTCATCAAGGAACAACGCAAGAATGTCCACGCTTTTGTCAAAGGATACCTTCAACACATTTGCCACCTAGACACGAACGGCAAAGAGGTCGAGGTTACCTACAACCCTTATAAGTACGAAACTTTTGTTGACAAGAGTGACGAAAGTTTTGTATACTACGCAGATGAAGTTAAACTCACCCATAACAAAGTAACCGCATACATACGATGAAACTATTAAAAACAATCATTGATCAACTTGGATTCGTAGATTCCAAACAACTTATAACCTTAGCCGAGACATTCCCAAAGATGGAACTAATCATTAGGTGGGGAGGTTTGCCACGAGAAAAAACTCTCGCTTGTAATGTAGCCGAGCGAATCAAGGAAGTAGAAGATAGTGGCATTGATTATGTCAGGGATGTCTTCGTTCAATCCGAACATATGCAACAAATCAGAACAGTAATGGGCGAAAAAAGCCCCTACTAAAATGGACACTCCCGTATCTCAACACATCCTCGAAGTGCAAAACTATATTGTTTACAGCGAAATGGGTGGCTTCATTGACGAGACAGATCCTTGGCACTCAACCCTAATGCTCTTGGAGGAGCTTAAAGAAAAAGTTTTAGATGAAGAAGAAATCCTTGACAACAACAACAAAAACTGAGAGAATACAATCATGAACAATTACATAGAAGCAGTTTGCATAGGAAAACCAATGGGTTTGCCCGAATACGACATGGATGCCGAACAATGGTCGGTTTACTTTGAGGAGTCTCCAACTCCTTGGCATCCCGACACTAATCGAGATATAGTTGCCGTTCAATGCGTTAACGCTGAAGAAGCGACGGATATTTACAATCACTACAATATCAACCCCGTAATGGAGGAAAAAGAAGATGAAGAAGCTACTAGCTAAAATCGCAAGACTATTCAACCCCGTATATCAAATGGTATACAAAACCAAGGAGGGCTGTACTGCAATGTATACGATAGACAAACCTCGCCACTCTAATGAGTTTGGCAATGTATCAGAAGCTTTACGCACTGCTGGGTTTCGTTCTTACTGTTATAATAGAAAGGGCGTACGCTCTTTTCGTTATGATAGAATTATAAGCCTTAACAAAATATAATCATGAACAGTCAAACACTTAAGGAAAGAGTTAGGGACCTCGGCTATCAATTAGCTTGTCGCGAGCTCTACGGTGAAAACTCTAAAGAGTACTACAGCAAAAAGCGAGAGCATGACAATTTGCTTTATAAGCTCTATCAAAAAGAAAAGCGAACGTAATAAATAAGGCCCCTGCCGGATTTGGCGGGGGCTTTTTTGTGCCTAAAATTTTACGTAACTATTTGAGCATCAACGACTTACAACACGGGCGCCCCGGCGCTCGTGACACAAGTAACTGGATATCAAGTACTTACGACAATCTTTCATTTAATTGAAGTTTTTTCTTGCGTTTCTTAGGTATCGGGGTTATTGTATTTATATAGTTCTTTAGATAGTTTAAGTATTTTCCTAGGTCAGAAGTCGGAGCGGTAATTGTTGATTCGTTCGCAATGTAAATCACTTGCCGACCTGACCTAGGGATTTCGCCTTTTGAGAGGCAGTACTACGCCTAGTGGGTCAACCCCTGTAAGCTTTACCAAGTGTGGCGACTTGGCTCTCATCTTTTTCCTTGACAATTAACCACAATTCCACTAAATTTATATTATGATGAAAACGATAGACATGACACCAACTTGGGAATCAGCAGTAAAGATTTATATTGCAGTTCTCGAAAACGAAAACGCCTCTGCCGAGGGCAAACAAGTCGCAAGAGAAGAGCTTGTATTTCTTGCAAAGACTGTTGATCAACTCAACAAAGTCCATAAAGAGGAGGCAAAGCAAAATGGATAATTGCCCTTATAACTGGCAAAATGACTGGCTTCACCCTTGGTCAATTGGCTGTGGTGGGAACGAAGTTCCTTCTAGTGTTTCAGGTAAATGGTATCTGTATGTTTGGAATACAGAAGAAAAAAAGAATTATTACTATTGCTTTAATGATGATCTCTTTATAACTGAAGAAGAATTTGAGGCTATTTTAAATGTTCGCAACCTAAAACTAATCAATGGATAATTTAACTGAACAAGAATTAAAAGCAGTCTTCGATGTGGTTAATGTTTATGAACCCGAAGATATAAGCCATGTATACCCAGAAATGGCAACCGATGAATTCATGGAGGATATTAAATCTGCATGGAAAAAGATTTTAAAAAACCTTGACAATACCAACCAAAACTGAGAGAATATACTTATGATTAAAACAGAACTAGTAGAAACAAAATGCATTTCACGCCCCAAGGGGACTTACACCGAGTTCGACGAACTCCAATGGGTAGCAAACAAACCTTTGCCTCCTGTTGATTCTGAGGTCACAGTCAAGATCAATGGCATTGGCACTTCAAAGGTACTCAAGTACTTTGTCGAGCATGGGTTTATCGGGTTGGTCGTTCAACCTCTTAATCCACCAACTTGGTATCGTGACCAAAATGCGTCCACCACCGACTCCGCTCTTTATGATTGGGATGCTTGTCATGTATTCCCTGCCGAGTGCCTTGAGTTTGAAGTGCGTAAGGATGACGGCAAGGTTGACGAAGTGTTTTACAAGGAAGCTTTGCGACCTTGTTAATGTCATAAGTAACTGATAATCAGGCGCTTACATCACGGGCGCCCGAGCCGGCGTCCCCTAAGTCCTTGATACTCAACGACTTACAACAAAATTCATTTTTATTGAAGTTTTTTCTTGCGTTAATGGCAAAAGTGGGTTATTGTCTTTATATGAAAACGAGAGAAATTAAGATAAGAAAAACAATGATCTTCACGAAGTCTCGCCCTCATAAAGATTATACCAAGTACAACAGAAAACCTAAGCACAAAAAAAATTATGAACATTAATCCCGAATTTGAATCCGACAATAACCTTGACGCAGAGACTGCAATGGAGACCTGCATAGATGGGATCGCTAATATCCTTATTGAACCTGCTATGAATAAAGGAGAGCTTACTGAAGAAGATCAAACTTTACTTGGTATTATTGGAACGACTCTAAAGATAATTGCCGAAAAAGCAAAAGCTTACGAAGAGCTTGAAAACTTATCAGATAAAAACAATCACTTTCGCAACTAATTTATTTGACAAACCTAAACAACTGAACTATATTATACTTATGAATAATCAAGAAAACAACTCACAAAAAGTTAATCTCCACATTTGCGGAGGCAATCGTACTCTCGTAGATTTCGATGCAGTCAAGGCAGTTCATACGCCCGATGTATCTTATCGCAGTAAGCCCAACAAAAAGACGGGTGAGCTTGCGGTATCCCATCGCCCCATCGCTCACGACTATCTTGTTAGCCAAACCAAGGATAGGCTCTCAGCTAATGGCTTCACCATTCAAGACGAGGTTCATTCTCTCGCTAGAGATAACAATCATTACTTTGGATTGTTCGCAGTCGATCACCCCAACCGTGAAGCTTCGGATCGTGGTTGCGTTGTCGGTCTTCGCAACTCTCACGACAAGACCTTTCCTGCAGGACTCTGTGCAGGTGATGCTCCTTTCGTTTGCGACAATTTGATCTTTACCAATACGATCAAGCTTGCTCGTAGACACACTCGAAACATCTTGAAGGACTTGGACTTCACCATCAATCGCACTTTAGGCAAGTTGTTTGGTTTTTGGCATGGTCAAGACAATCGTATCGATGCTTACAAGAATCGCACGATTGGCAATGGCATTGCTCATGATCTCATCATCAAAGCTTGCAAGGCAGGTGCAATCCCTAAAAGCAAGGTTATGGATGTTGTCAATCAATGGGAATCAAGCGACCATCTTGAATTCCGTGATCGCAATCTTAATTCCCTTTACAACGGATTTACCGAGATTTACAAGGGCAACCTTACTGCCTTGCCAAATCGTTCTGACGCTTTGCACTCCGTGCTTGATAATTTCGTTGACTTCGACATCACAAGTTATGTCGATTCAACCGAAGAACTTAAACCTGTTGAGTTGGCAGAAGTCGCCACCGAGCAAGAAGTAGTCGGTGCAAATGTTCAAGGCGAAGTTCCTGCTTACTATTACGAGTAAATAGGAGCGAAATAGTCGCCCCCCAAATAAGCCCCCGCCCTTCGGAAAGGCGGGGGTTTTTTGCGTCTGATGTTTAAATGTTACATAAGTTGTTGGCCATCAACGACTTAGGACACGGCGCCCCGGCCAGCTGTGCCGTAACTCTTTGGCGGTCAAGCACTTATGACAAACTGCAATTTAGTTGAACTTTTTTCTTGCGTTTACTAGCAAACCGGCTTACTATATAGGTATGAAAGAAACAGTAAAAGTCCTAATGTCCCGCGATGGTTTAACGCAAGCCGAGGCGGTCAAACAAGTAATCGCTTTTTTCCATTCAATGGAAGCCGATATCAAAAGCGGTGGAGATCCTTTTTCTTGGGAAAATGAATTTGTGCAAGAATTTGGTCTTGAGCCCGATTACTTCGAGGATTTTCTCTTTAGACTTTGTTAAGAAAAAATTTGACTTTTAACATTAATTCCATTAAATTTATATTATGATTAAGCAAACTCTACTCACGGCAGGAAATGCCAAAATTATTAAAGGCGAAAAACTTGGCTACATTACCAAAGGGATTCATTTTGCGCCCGCAAACTTGTCGGGCTATGAGGTTTGTGGCTCAAGGTCTAAGGGTTGCACGATGGCTTGCTTGAATACGGCAGGGAGAGGTCAAATGGACTCAATCCAAGATTCACGCATTGCCAAAACAATTCTTTTCTTTAAGAACAAATTACCTTTCATGGAAAAGCTTGCAAAAGAAATTACTTCGGGCATTAAGTCGGCAATCAAGAAAGAGATGACGGCAGTCTTTCGCCCTAACCTTACAAGTGATCTAGCTTGGGAGAATATCAAAGATACAAATGGGCAAACTCTTATGCAAAAGTTTTCCCAAACTCAATTCTATGATTACACTAAGCATTACAAGCGCATGGAAAAATTCATTAATGGAGAAATGCCAAAAAATTATCATTTAACTTTTTCTCTTTCCGAGGAAAATGAAGAGGATGCACTAAAGGTTTTGGATATTGGTGGAAATGTCGCAGTTGTTTTCCGTGATCAAATTCCTGCAACATGGAGAGGTCGAGAGGTTATCAATGGCGATGAAAATGATTTGCGCTTCCTTGATAGGCAAGGCGGTTATGTTGTCGGGCTTATCGAGAAGGGTCTTGCCAAAAAAGATGAAACGGGTTTTGTTCAAGAGGGGGTCAACTCATAATGGACTATTACGAAAGTGCCGAGGATTTGACCATAACTCAAGATCGAGCCTTGCAAGAGCTTAGGGATCACAACTGCGAAGACTATGACGAGTTTTTTCAAGACATGGGTGATCGAGAAGAGTATAATGCACAAGATGTGCTTAATTGGTTAGGATATTAAAATGATTGAATTAGTATTTATATTAGGTTTAGGGATCTTGTTTCCTTGCATAGTAGTTTGGTTCTTACCAATCTAAGTCGCTGACTATCAACGACTTGCGCCACGGGCGCCCGGGTCGCCGTGCCCTAAGTAGCTGATACTCAACTAGTTAGAGCAAAAATGAATTTAGTTGAACTTTTTTCTTGTGTTTTTTGGGTTGGTGGCTTATTGTATAGGTATGAGTAAACACAGCAATAGTTCAATCACCAAAGTTTTAAAACAGTTAAAGAAATGCGCTCAGATTACAGGCATCGACAAAACGGCAAAAGGATATATGATTTACGCAGAGAATGGAGAAAAGAATCTCATTCATAATGCATCCAATTGCTACCACCCACTACGCAGGTGGCTAAAGCAAAACACATCTTTAAAAGCCTTAAAATTCTAAAGTTTTTTCTTGCAATTAAAACAAAACTAGATTACATTATACTTATGATAAACAAAGCATCACTAACAGAAAAAGAAAAAGTTGCTCTCGAAGCATTTCAAGAAGGTATGGACGAACCCAACGCAGGTTGGCTTCATGAGATTGCCCCCTTCGATGGCAAGGAACTTAGCGGAGTCGTTAGTTCTCTCGTTAAAAAGGGAGTAATTACTAGCGATTCAGAACTTATCAACCAAGACCCTTCCAATGTTTGCTATTGGATACAGGTCTGTAACGCATGGAGAATATAAAAATGAGCAATAAACAAAAACTCAACAAAACAGTAATTCATTGGTGGACGAATCCTAGTGCCAACAAGTCCGAGAAAAATCCATATGGCTGGGAAATTCCCACAGAAGAGATCGAAGGAGACATTGCCAAAGGGTATCAATTAGGTTTCGGTCACCAAGGCAAAAGGTATATCTACCACAACAAAGGAAAACTATAATGTCAGACAACAACCAAGAACTCACGGGCAATGCCCTACTCATGTACCTCATGAGTCGATTCAACATGACCAAGCAAGAAGCCTTGCACTCAATGAGGAGAGCAGGACACAACACGGAGAACCTATAATTATGAGTTATAACGGATGGAAAAATCACGCCACTTGGAATGTGGCATTGTGGATCGGTAACGATCAAGGTATGTATGAATTCGCCAAAGAGTGCGGAACTTACGCAAACTTTGTCGAGCAAATGAGAGAGGTCGGATATACCGAGACTCCCGATAAGGTAGCTTACAACGATAGCGGGCTTGATGTCGAGCGACTCGATGAAATGATTAGAGACTTGTAAGTCTCTAATTATCAACGACTTGCGGCACGAGCCGCCGGGCCGGCGTCCCATAAACCCCTGATAATCAACAACTTACGACAAAATGAAAAAAAGTGAAAGTTTTTCTTGCAATTACTAGGTAACTGCCGTATTGTATTTATATGATTAAGAACGATACTAAACTAAAAGGCTTCGATGATTTGGTTTTCGACCAACATGGAGGATTCGCACAAGGCAAGGCTATTCAAGCAAGATTAACCTTTGGTCATCGAGACAAGGATAATCAAGATCAATTCACGATCTCGGTTGTTCAAAACCAAGGAGACGGCACGGGCTTGTATGGTCATGCAGATGACAACACTTACGAAGTTGCAATGTGGTTTCAAGATCGAGACACCATGCTTCCTTTGTCAAAGTATGACGATGTTCTTGCTCATCAAACTCCCGACCAAGTCACCAAGCTTATGCATCAAGCACATCTCAATGACTTCGCTTGGGTCACTTTGCTTCACTCATTAAGAGATGATCACAGAAAAGAATTAGACCTTGACTAATCAACCAAACTAACCTAGATTTATATTATGGAAAAAACACTAACACCAGAAGAACGCATTGCAATCATTAGTTATGCCCACAAGAACTCTCAATCTTTTGCTCCTAAGCAATCAGTCAAGGACTTTGTCGCAGATGTTAAATCTGAAGAAGTCTTCTCTGAGCATGGGTTGCTTGATAACCAAAAAGCAGACTTAGAGGATGAATCTCAATTTCTTAATTCCGACTCAGCGGAAGAGATCGAAGAAGAAGACGAGAGTCTTGGTCTAAGTGACGAGATGCGTGAGAGCATGGGCGTCTCAATCAAAAGAGATGATCAACTAGAATTTGATAAAAACGCTATGTTTTGGATGGGCAATCCTAACGATAGACCTAAAAGCGATAAAGAATGGAGACAATTTAAAAACAAAGGAACTGCATTATGATATTTGAAGCTTACTTAATAATTTCTTGGATAGCTGTATTTTATGTTATGCACAAAAGTATTATGAATTAAAATTTTAGGTTATCGGTATTGAGCGGTCTCTCGAAAGAGAGGCCGTTTTTTTTGTAAATAGCTAAATAGCCAAGGACCAAATACGAAATAGCCAAATATAATAGTAATCCTCGATTTTCGGCGGGCACATAATTAAACGCTCTTTTTTCCATAACTTCTTGACATTCAACGACTTATGGCACAGCCGCCGGGGCCGCCGGCCTCTAAGTCCTTGATAGTCAACGACTTATGGCATAATGCATACAGGTTCTGTGCCAATCTGACTTTTATACATAGTGAACACTCAACTTATATATAAAAAACCCACTCCCGATTATGGAAGTGGGTAGATTTTAAAGTGTAAGATTTCTATTCCCCAAGTTGATCGTGAAAGCCAAAATCAAAATCTCTTCCGTCGTTGGGAAAACTTTTGAGAGCTTGGCGGTCTGCTTCTTCTTCCTCTTGCCATCTGCGTAGGACTTGCTGAGAGGCAATCTCGGACTCGATTTGAGAGCGTTCCTCAAATTCAAGATCGGTCATGCCGAAGGCGTGGGCGGTTTGGTCGAGTGAATCATTTATATTTTCCATAATTATAAGAGTAAGGATTTAAGATTGAGAGTCAACCCCTTAATTGAAAAGGGGGTGCAGTTTGACATCCTCGAAACGGATGCCCACTTTGCGGTTGGTTCGGTATGGGCGAACCATTGCGATTGTGCCAAGCGTATCGTGCTCGGTGGCTTGAATGAATTGAAAGACTTTATTGTCTCGTGAGATTAGGACATCGCCCTTTTTGAATTTAGTTTTGTTATTCATATGTATATAAGGTAAGCTAGTTAAGGGTTAATCGCAAACTTTTTCTTTTAGTTTATTTCCGTGGGCTTCGGCTTCCTTGTAAGTGTAAAAGCTCCCTGCGTAGTTGCCATTCATGTATAAGACAAAATGCTCATTGCACCAAGTCGAGAAGGTTTTGATTTCGATTTCCATACTAACACTATAACATATGAGAAGGACATATGATGTCCATGCCAAAGAAAGTTAAAAACCGTCATTTGTACTTACTACTATATATAAAAGTGATTCACTACTATATATAAAAGTTTATGATTACTATATATAAAACTCCGGCGTTTACTATATATATAAGTTATCTTGTAAGTTGTTGCTAGTCAACGACTTACGCGCCGGCGGCCCCGGCCGCTGTGCCGTAACCCATTGATAGTCAATGACTTAGGAGATCATTGACTCATTTCCCGCGCCAACTTAGGCAGGAAACAAGCCGTACCTGCGACTGCCGTCATTTTGTGCTTGACGGCGTTTTAGAATACGCTTGGCGTCACGCTCACGCATGGCGATGGATTCGACTTGCCAAACAGCACCTGCTTGGGCGATTATTGATTTAAGGATAAACATAATTTTTTTTGTTGTAGATTAAACTTGCTCGGACTTTAAGCTCTTGAGGTTGGCGATACGCTCACGGGCTAAGTCGATTTGCATATCGCAGACCCCGACCATTCCCCCTTCATCGTTGCGTGAAGCGATATCATTCTTATGTTCAGTCCACCAAGCCAGATCGGCTTCTTTGCGTTTTAATTCTTGTTCGATTTGTTCTTTATTCATAAGTATAATGTAAGCGATAAAAGGGTAAAAGTCAAGGATTAGTTTAAAGTATTTTTGCATCGATTATCTTCGTGCATTGCCATACCCAATTATCACGCCTCTTGCTTGGGTAGTTAGTAAAACCTTTGTAATAGCGAAGACCCGCCTGAAAAACATTCTTTCCGTATTGGTGAACAGTAAAGGTGTGATCCATTGACTTGTTCTGTATAGTCAAAGCATAAAGGTTGCCCGTGCAATGAGCCTTCCACCTGCGTTGATTACCATGCCATTTTGGGTCAAATGGAACATTTTTTCTGCCACTCCAATTATAAGTATCTGCCATAATATAAACTTAAGCGATAAAGTTACCAAAGTCAAACTTTTTATTGATTATTTTTGCGTTGTGTCGTAAGTACCTGATATTCAACGACTTATGGCACATCGGCTGGGCCGGCTGTGCCGCAACCCCTTGATAGTCAAGGACTTAGGGGATAATCGACTCATTTAGCGTGCCAATTCATGACCTTTATTTTATTGCACAATGCAGGCATGAGATAAGAAGATTAGACACAAAAAAGCGTCGCCCTTTCCGAAGGGGCAACGCTAGAATAAAAAGATTAAACAATTAAAAAAGCCAAGGCAACTAAAAGAAAGATTGTTGATGCTTCCATATTATGCCAACGCTACGGCTAAAAATTTCGAGCGGTTAAACCTAGGATTTGCAAGCTCGAACTCATAAGCAAGATTGGAGGCTAGGGTTGAAAGGATGATTTCGGCTTGCTCATTTGGAGCATTACGAAAAGAGAGATTGATTGATTGGGCGACTGCCTCGAAGTGTTTTCTTGTCATATTATTTTTTTTGATTGTTAAAGGTCAAGAAACTTTAATCATTTCTTGCCTGTGATTTTGAAAATGTGTTTGATTGTTTTCTTTAGCGATTTTCATTGCGAGAGCGTTCGCCTTGATTCGCCCTTGTACCTGCTCGATAAGTTTGCCGAAGGCAAAGACATTGAAGAAACCGCTAAAGTTTTGGTTTTTTTCTGTTTTAATCATAAGTATAAGGTAAAGGAGTTTTGGGTTAATTGCAAACTTTTTATTCGCTTATCTTGGCAAGCTCTACCTTCATTGCGTTGATCTGAAGAGCAAGGTTTTCGGTCTCGAAAAAGTCGTTTGACTTTCTCATCCGTAAGCGTAGTTGTGCAATGGTGGCTTCGATATCTGATTTATTCATAAGTATAAGGTAAAGGAGTTGTGTGATTAAGTCAAGGGTTTTATGCAACCCATTTAACAAACTCAAACTTGCGTGGCAAGCCGAACTTGGCAAGGTCACGATTCAAAGCATCAATCGAATCGTGATGCTCACATTTCAGAATTTGATTCCGTGCGATGATGTCGCCCGACTTGCGGTCAACGATATTAACTTTGGCGATGAAGCCGTTTACTTTGTCATTCTTAATCATATATACAACTTAAACCATAAGCCCCGGAAACGCAAGAAAAACCTTCACCTATTTTATTGCCCGATTCTCTTGCTATTTAAGCGGGAAGTTGGCATAGAACCTGTATGGGTTATGCTGTAAGCCCTTGATAGTCAACGACTTAGGGGCCGGCGGCCCCGCCGGCTGTGCCGTAAGCCCTTGACAGCCAAAGACTTAGGGGATAATTGACTCATGTAGCATACCAATTTAACTTTTATACATAGTGAACGCGCTAATTCTATACATAAAAAAACCCTCTACTATGTATAGAAGAGGGCGATTTTTAAAGTATAACTTTTAGGCGGGTATCTGAATGCCCGACTCGTCAAGAAAATCTTTAAAGGCTAAAACAGGATAACCTGCCGATAAGTTTATATTATCTGCAATATTTACAAGCTTGTTGGCGTTCCAATTTTTTTCAAAGCAAGCTTGACCAATTATAATGTCGAAGGGTTCGGGCGTTCTGTCGGGATGTTCGCTTGAACAGATTATCGGAATACCCGTATTTCCTAGCTTAGTTAAGATCCATTTTGATGCTTCCATGAAATTATTTGTTGTTAATTTTTTCTAAATCTTCCCTAAGTGATGGCAAGGCTATATTAAGCGAGAACTCAATCCAACCGCAATCGTCTTGTTCGGGATTTTGAGAAAAAAACATTAAGCCTTGTTCTATTTTAATGATAGCTTGTTCGATTTCTTGTTTTGTCATATTACTAGCAATCCTTTTGCGATTCAAATTTGAGTTGCCAATCTCTCGTACGGCTAGGAGACTTTGGGGCAGGCTTTGCAACCTTGGCAATCTCTTGCGAAACTTCAAAGCGATCCTGCCAAGCTTTACCCCAAGCCTCGGATTGATTTTGCAAACTCTTTGAGCGATCCCAAAGGTTACTGCAAAGGGCGTTGAGCTGAGTCCATTTTTGATTTAATTCTTTTAGTTTCATAAGTATAAAGTAAGGGATTTTTAAGGTAATTGCAAGTTATTTCTTTTCTTTTTTTTCTTTTATTGGAAGGACGAAAACGAGGAGGATTTTTTCTCTTTGAGTTAATTTCATATATACAACATAAACGGAAAACCCCGTAAACGCAAGAAAAACTTTCAACTATCTTGCACGAACACCCCCTACCCTTTAAATGAATCAGGCAACAAATTAATTTTTTTAGATAGCGGCGGGGGTGGTTTATTTCAAAATCAAAAACCAATTACATTATTTATAATCATAATCGCATTAAATGAATTAACGCTAAAGAAGT
>Ga0315322_10001274_pt1 | contig 19493 bp, 14 predicted proteins | sample M110021515metaG_FD_203461 | JGI IMG/M metagenome (GOLD analysis project Ga0315322, IMG submission 203461) | Ammonia-oxidizing marine archaeal communities from Monterey Bay, California, United States - M1 100m 21515 | ecosystem: Environmental > Aquatic > Marine > Intertidal zone | place: USA...
ACTTCTTGATGTCCTCGTAGTACATTTTGAGCATCTCGGAAGGCCTCCCTTGCTTTTCACAGGCAAATCCGATTTTTTCCGTAGCCTGCGAAACCCGGGCTCCATCCGAATCCGAGTGTTTTTCGTTATACTCCCTGTAGAGGGCCTCCATTTGGGCGTAGCATACGAGAGTGGCCAGTTCGAACAATTCGCCGTAATCTATTGCTTTGTCTTGGTTCAAATCGAAATCAGAAAAAGGTTTGTCCGTCTGTATCTTGGCCTCTTTGAATTCCGAAGTCTGCAAAACCTCGTCCTCATTCTTGTCAAAAGTCAGGTAATGATCTACCAACCCCTCCGGATTGGCGGCAATCCTTTCCAGCAATCCACCTTCGTTGAAGGTCGCGTCGGTAAGAAGGCGCATGTCCTCGGTCTTTTCCCGGACAAGCTTGTAACTGTCACGGGCTTTGGAAATTTGCTTGTAGGTAGGCTGCTCGTCTTGCTTGACCTCACTGATGGCCAAGTCTCCCAAGCTTAAGTAGGCAGCGGGTATCTCCTTGTCATCAGGGTGATCCCGAACGAATTGCTCGAACAACCGAATGGCGTTCGGATTGTCGTCTTGAGCTCCCTGGTAAGCAACGGCCAATCGAAAGAGTGCGTCCTTCTCGTTGGCCTTGTCCGGATAATGACTGGCTTTTGCGCTATTGGACCATTTGCCGTTAATGTTTTCTTCTCCGGTGCTTACCGTTCTGCCACCACCGACCTTGTCGGTAATTTTCCAAATCGAACCGTTGAACCACATGAAGAAGCCTTCGCCATTCGCATAAACATTGGTTTCCCGACCGTTCGGATACTTTTCTCCGGTCGGAAGGTAGATGCCATTGGGATCGGGAAGTGCCTCTGGTTCGGGTTCGGGCTCAGGCAGTTCCTCTTCCGGTTCCGATGACGGGGATTCCTGTTCGGTCGACGCAGCGTTGCCCGTCTCTTCTGTTGCGGGAGTCTCGTCTCCACCGCACGCCACAAGGCAAAGACAGGCAAGGATCAAGACCAACCAAGCGGGAAGCGTCTGATTATTCCGTTTCATTGCTATCTTGGGCAGGTTGATTTTCTTCCGGGTCAGCATCAACTTCCTGAATTTGATTCGGGTCTACCGGATCCAATCCTTGCACGGATACCCCGACCACGGGTCCCAACAAAGGTTTTGCCTCCTTGAACTTACCCGTTGCAAGCAAGGCGAGCCCACTCATGTAGTGGGCACTTGGCATGGCCGGACTGTCCCGGAAATTCAGGAGATTGACATATCCCTTGGACTTGTTCATCACCCCGTTCTCATAACCGGCAAACTTTTCCAGCAGGTCTGGGTATCTCTTCAGCTTGAAGTAGACCGATCCCATCATATTGACGAAGTCCTTGGCGTATTTCTTGTCCGACTCCTTTGCTCCAGTCTTATGGGCCAATGCAAGGTATTTGTCACAAAGATCGAAAAACCTGTCGTAGTAGTCGTTTGACTTTTTCTTGGCGGTATCCGCTCGGTTTCTTTCGGTCGTTGAAACTGCGTTTTGCAGCGCAACGGCTATCTTAAGTTGATTTTCGGCCTCCAGGCGGTAGGCGTTGGCCATGATGAATGTGACGTCCGGTCTGAACTGCATCCATTTCTCGTTTTTCAAGTACTCCTCTCCAAGCTCGATTGATTTTTCCCTGTGCTTTACGGTGTTTGCCGATGCAAAGGCGGCATATATGAAACTCTCCACGCTATCGTGCTTCGGAAAGTCCTGATAGAGCCAATAGAATGCCCAAAAGGATTCCCAATCCCTCTTGGTTACCTGAAAGTTTTCCGCCTTTCTCCAGCGAAGGGTGGTAGTGAAGGAAGGGGTTTTCTTGACCAATGCCAACTGACCTTTGGCGTTGGTCAACTTCATGGAGAGAGCATTTGATTTGTCTTTAAGTATGCCAAGCCGCCTTTTCGGAAGAACCGCGGCTTTGAGAGCCAAAAATTGTTCGATTTGAGAAACCTCGGTTTGAAGACGCTTTTCACGATCGGCAAAGAAGGACATGATCTCCTCGGTCGTCATGGTCAGGGCGTAAAACAACGAAGCCTTCACATGCTGACCTGCATCCGTGAGTTGAGAGGCACCCTGCATCAAGTTGACGTTAAGCCTCAAATCATAACGAGCGGGGGTGTCACCCGAAAGACGGGGAAGAAGAGGAAAGACTTCTTCAATCCGCTTGGTCACGACGAACATCTCGGTCAGACAGGAAACCGCATAAGCCGAACGGTCCTCGTCCTTGGCAAGGTCAGCGAATTTCAACAAATCCCTGAAAGAGGGCTCCCCCTTAACCCAATCCTGCACGATGTGGTAACATTGGGCCCGGCCGAAATACAAATTCAGCAACTCGCTTCTTTTGAGAATTTGCTTTTTGTAAGGCTTGCTGGGGTCAAGCAAAGTTTCAATGACCCGAGCGGCTTCTTTCCATTCATGGAGTGCCCGCAGACAATCGGTTCTCCTCTGCATGGCCATGACGGCCTTGGGATCATTGGGAAATTTTTCTGCAAAAAAACCAAAGGCACTTGCTGCCTTGCCGAGAAAATCCTGATTGCCGGTCTTGCCGAAACTTTGCAGATAACCAATTCCCCGCACAAAACCGAATTGTTGAAGTATTTTTTCTACGGCAGGATCCTTTTCGTCCTCAAAACGAACTTCCAGTTCGTCCAGATAAGGGGATGCTCCGGCAAAATCCCCTTTGCCGATCATCGCCTGAGCTTCCGAAATGACCTGTCTAAGAGGCATGTCGGCGGGGTTTTGACCGGAAACAAAGCTAACTGCAAAGCAGGCCATGCACAAGATGCTGGCTAACTTCATAAAGTCGAACTTTTGATTGATTGTAGTCAAGGGCAGGAAGAATGTTGATAAAAGCCTCAGATGGCCCGTCTCGCAAGTCTTTTTTCCAAGCCCAATTTTTATCCGTTTATTCCCGTTGCTCATTTACGCAACAAGGACAATTCAAAACCCAATGGCCATCGGCAACCTCCTTGAGCTCTAGCGGGATATCAATACTGGCCTGGTAATTCTCGGCATTGATCCGGTGACCGAATGCACAACCGGGTGGCGGATCGATTGGAGAAGGAACCTCTCCGGGTATGACAACCCGCTTTCTGGGAACACTTGGGTCAGGAACCGGGATCGCCGAGATCAAGGCCTTGGTGTAGGCATGAAGAGGGTTTGCATAAAGCTCCTCCGCAGGAGCGATCTCTACGATTTTGCCCAAATACATGACGGCTATGACGTCGGACACGTGCTTCACCACGGCCAAGTCGTGAGCGATGAACAAATAACTCAACCCCAATTCGTTTTGCAAATCCATGAGCAGGTTTAGAACCTGGCTTTGGACCGAGACGTCGAGAGCCGAGACGGGTTCGTCCAGAACCAATAGGTCGGGGTTGACCGCAAGGGCCCGGGCAATACCGATGCGCTGACGCTGACCACCCGAAAACTCAAAGGAAAACTTTTGGGCGGCGGTTTTGGGAAGACCGACCAAGTCGAGCAGTTCCTCCACCCGCCGCACCCTGTCGGCACGAGTTCCGATTCTCTGAATGACCAAGGGTTCCGATATCAATTCTCCCACCGACATGCGGGCGTCGAGAGATTCCGCAGGATCTTGAAAAACCATTTGGAAATCCTGCCGAATGGGACGGAGAGCTGATTGTGACATGCGCGTAAGGTCCGTTCCCTTGAAGACCACTCTTCCATCCGTGGGATCGAGAAGGCGCACGATGCACTTTCCAAGTGTCGATTTTCCGCAACCGGATTCGCCTACCAGACCGAGGGTTTCCCCTTTGCGTATAACCAAGTCCACACCATCCACGGCTTTCACGGAACCGGTCTGCCGATAGAGCACTCCACCTCGAACCGGGAAATGCATCCTCAAGCCCTCCACCTTGAGAATTTGTTCTTCCATTGATGCTTGTTCGCTCATTTTTTAGGTACACTCGGGGCAGGTTTCGAGAAAACGACCACCTCCGAGTTCCTCATAGGCGGGGCGTTCGGTAAGGCTTTCGCCCTCGCGACCCATGCGCTGGCAGAATCGGCAACCGGAAACGAAATCCTGAATGGAGGCTACTTGGCCGGGTATGGTTCGAAGTTCGCTTTTGTGCTTATTGCTCAGGCGCGGAATCGAGGACAAGAGGCCTTTGGTGTAGGCATGCTTGGGCTCGGCGAACAACTCCTTCACGGGAGCCCGCTCCACGATCCTTCCCGCATACATCACGACTACCTCGTCGCATTGCTCGGCAATGACCCCGAGATCATGGGTAATAAGCAAAGTCGCCATGCCGCGTTCTTTTTGCATTTCCGACATAAGGTCGAGTATTTGGGCCTGCACCGTTACGTCGAGGGCAGTAGTCGGTTCGTCGGCAATGAGCAGGTCGGGGTTGCAACAAAGGGCAATCGCGATCATGACCCGTTGGCGCATGCCCCCGGAGAGTTGGTGAGGATAGTCGGAAATGCGCATGTCGGGCGCAGGAATTCCGACCGCATCCAGTAATTCGACGGCCTTCCGGAGGGCCTCCGTCTTGGTTAAATCCCGATGAAGCAGAAGAGACTCGATGATTTGCGGGCCCACCCGCTGGACTGGGTTCAAGGCAGCCATGGGTTCCTGGAATATCACTCCCACGTCGTTACCCCGTACGTCGTACATCACCTCGGGTTCGGCATCGCGCAATTCGCGGTCCATCAAACGTATGCTCCCTCCACGGACTCTGCCGGCAGGCTTGGGCAAAAGGTCGATGATGGACATGGCCGTTACCGTCTTGCCGCATCCCGACTCGCCCACGATACCCAAAGTGCGACCCTTCTCCAGTTCGAAGGATATGCCGTCGACCGCCTTCACCAGACCACGCTCGGTGTCGAAGCCCGACTCAAGGTTCTCGATCTCCAGCAGACTACTACTCACTGGCTTCCTCCTTCGGCTTGGATGCGATGCGGTATCTCTGCTTGACCGCCTGTACCTCGGGAAATTTCTTCCCGGATCTCCTCGCTTCTTCGGTCTCTTTCTTAATCCCCTCGTCTATCCAGTATACGTAACTTTCGAAAGGTACATAGGTCCGGGGTGGGCAAAACTCGGTGAACTCGGAATCCGGCCATCGCACCCAGCGCCAACACCCTACCCTCGCGAACTCGGTCATGTAACCGGACACATAGACCCCCGAGTCGTGGATAATCTCCTGCATTTCGTGAGCGTACTCCTCCAGTTCGTCCTCCGTGCGGGCATTGCGGAAAGCCACCGCGAGTTGGTCCATGCGCTCGTCCGCAAAAGAGAAAACATTGTTGGTGTTGTGCTTGAGGTTTCCCTTGTCGTCATAGGCGTTGCTAGAGTGAAAATACTCGTAGTAGCGTGGGTAAGGAGGTTGAAATCCCCAAGCGGAAAAGACGGCTTGGTGGTTCTTCTGCATCTCCTTCTTATAGACCACGGTATGGTCGAGACCATCGAGAATGAACTTCAGTCCGGCCTTGAGGGCCTCCTCTTTTAGGATGCCCATCATTTTGGCTCTCACCGGAATGTTGGAAAAGGTCAGGGCTACTTCAAGGCGCTCGCCGTTTTCCTTCATCAAGATACCGTTTTCATCCTCCTTCACGTAACCGGCCTTGGCGAAGTGCTCACGGGCCTTGCCGATCGAAAAAGGACGGGCCATAATCTCGGGGTTGTCGAACCGTCCGTAGCCCTTGGTCCAGCCGGGAAGACGGGAAGCGTCGCCTCGAAAAACCACGTCGATTACCTTCTGCCAGTTCGTGGCGTGACTTATGCCGAGGCGTACATCGTGGTCGTCGAGAGGAGGCTTGGCTGAATTGAGGTAAAGAGACCAGGGAATCCGCGGGAATTGGTTGTACCAGGTGTAGCGTTCGACGAACCCATCGAAGACGGGAGGCATTTCCGATTTCTCATACCAATACTCGGGCAATGTAATGGGAAAATAATCGATCTCCCCGGCCCGGAAAAGCTCCCACGCTTTGGAGCGGTCCCTCACCACGGTGTAACGGATGCGGTCTGCGTTAAAACGGTAGCGGTAGAATTTCTTGTCCGCGGCCCACCAATCCTCCACCCGGCTCAGGGTGATCGAGACGCCCTTGAGCAGATCCTCGGGCTTGACCGTGTAGGCGGCAGTAGTCGGTGGGACCCGCCACTGGTATCGTTCCTTGTAGTCGGGGCCGTATTGTTTGTAGAAATGAGGAGCCGACGGAGGCAAGCTGGCAAAATAGGCGAGCTTGGGCTTGGGTTCGGGAAGAGATATGGCAATGAACTCCTCCCCGTAAACTGAAAATTGGGCGAATTGCTCACGAATGTATTGCTTGAACCAGGGAGCGACAACATTGTCGGAAGCACGAATATAAACCCACCACATGAAATCAACCGGCTTGACGGGAACACCGTCATTGTACTTGGCTTCTGGGTCGAGCCGGAAGAAAACAGTCCGTCCATCTTTGCCGACCGCCCATTCCTTGGCGACTCCGGGAATTATTCTTCCCGTCTCCGGGTGCAATTCCACAAGTGATATTTCCACGTTGTCATACAACTCCCCTCGGAAGGAATTATTGGCATTGGGACCGAAGGGTCGGATTGTCGGAGGGAAAGACGAAATGAAATAACGAAAGGCCCCACCCTTGCGTGCCGCCGGATCCCCAATCTCAGGTTGCTCCGAACCATCTTCCCACGAAAGGCCTACGGGAAGCTCCTCTTTGCCCTTAAACTGGAAGTAATCCCCCATTTCAAGACGGGACTGCATTCGCTTGAGTAATTTTTGCTGATCCACCAGAGAGCTTTTCAGCTTCTTCTTGAGGGTATCGTCTTTTGCGTTGGAATATTCCTCCTGCAGTTTTTTTGTTTCTGTCCCGATATCCTCGACCTGCTTGTTCAGCCAGTTCCGAACGTAACGGTTGTACTCCGGGTACCATTTTTCAAAATCGGCTTCCGAGGCAGCGTCCTCCCGCGGGGGTTGGCAGCCCAGGAAAAAAAAGAGGGCAAGGAGCGGGATCAGGTTGAGGTCGGTGGGCTTCATGAGGTCAACGATAGTAACTGAATTTCTTCGGATCGAAGGCCTCCCGAACGGCTTCGCCCACGAAGGTGATGAGAATGAGCAGGCCAACCAAAATAAGAAAGGCAGAAGTTACCAGCCAAGGGGCGGAGAGGTTCTCAAGGCCGTCCCGCAAAAGTTGTCCCCAGGTCGCGTATTTCGCCGGCAGACCAAAACCCAAGTAGTCGAGAGAAGTGAGGGCAAGCACGAGACTGGAAATGGAAAAAGGAACGAGGGTAACGATAATCGCAACCGAGTTGGGAAGAAGGTGGCGGAAGAGAATTCTCGGGGTGGAAGCTCCGATGACCCGGCTCGCAGCAATATAGTCCCGTGCCTTCTCCTTGAGCGCCGCAGTCCGCATCAGGTAAGTCATTCCCATCCAACCGAAAAGGAGAAGAATGCCTATGATGATCCAAAGGCCTGCGGTTTCCTTGAGCCCCTCGGGGATTGAGGTGCTGGCGATCATGACCACGAACAAGAAAGGTATATTGGATAGGATTTCGATCAGCCTCTGCACGATCAAATCGAAGGCACCGCCGAAAAAACCCATCAGAAGACCAATCGATATGCCGAGCGCATAGACCATTGGAATATAGACGAGAGCTGCTTTGAAGTTTACCTGAAGACCGCCGAAAAGATAGGCTAGCACGTCATAGCCCTTGGAGCTTGTGCCCAGAAGATGGGTTTGACCTTCTTCCATGGTGGGGGGTGAAGGGGGGAAATGTACCTGCCTGAGCCCGCTCGATTTAACTGCTAGAAAAGGAGCCAAGTCTCCCTTCCCGTTCCAGGACTCCGATTCTGGCACAAGCTCTCCTTTCTCGTAAAGGGCCCCGTAAATGCGGTTGCGTTCCGCGTCCCACCCATCGACCGGACCATCCTTGAGGCCGTCGCGAAATCGGAATCGCAAATGCATACGCTCGGGACGGGCTAGATCGTAGACTTGGGACGCCAGTCCGGAGAACGGCTTGCCGCCCACTGTCGCAAGGCCATCGGTAGAAACTTCGAGGGCGGTCGAGACCGCGGTCACGGTATCGCCGGTAGAGGCATAAGGAAGGAGCGGCATGAGAACCCAATCTCCTTTGCCGGCATCGGAAAACCTTCTTTGCAAATCCCGGTAATCGGGCGGACTTTGAGCCTCGTCGCCTTCCAGACCAAAGACTTGCCCTTTCTCCAAATGACGAGAAAAGGCAGGCCAATGCCATTCACTGTCTCGTTTCACGATCAAGGCCTCATTGCCAACCAAAAGATGATCGAGGGATGCCACTGCGGCCAAAACAAGAATAACGATAAGCGAGTAATAGCCACGCTTGATGGACTTGAAGCGCTCGATGCGGCGCAAGGTAATGGGTGTGAAGGCAAAACCCCTGGCAAAAGTAATTTCGGAGAAGATTCCCAAAAGAAGAAAAAAGGCCATCGTCAACCATCCGAACCAGGGAAAAATTCCACCGCCATCAAGATCCGCTCCGAGGAACCCGACTCCCCGACTGAGAGTAAATGGGAAACGAACGGTAGGGAACTCAATGGCCATAATCTCTCCCAGTGCCCCAAGAAGAGCGCCCATCCAAAAAAGTCTGCCAAGCAAGCGTAACATGAATCGGTCAGTTGAACTTTACCCGTGGATCCACCATGGCCACGATCAAGTCGGAAAGAATATTACCCAGGACAAGGAGAAATGCGGCTATGGTCAAAGTTCCCATGATGACCGTTTGGTCTCGGCCGAGGAGAGCCTGATACTGAAGAAGCCCGAAGCCCTGAATATCGAAGACGGACTCGATTAGAATGCTCCCACTGACCAGAATCGTGATCAGTTGACCGAGGGTGGAGGCGATGGGGATGAACGAATTTCGGAACGCGTGCTTGAATACGGCACTCCGGAAAGAGACGCCTTTGGATACCGCCGTCCTGACATAGTCCGCGGCCAGGTTGTCCATGAGGTTGTTCTTCATCATCATGGTCAGCCAAGCGAAACCACCCACAACGTAACAGAGCAAAGGCAGGGCGGTGTGATGAAGCAAGTCGACGAACTGGTCCCAAGTCCCCATGTCGTCGAAATTGGGATCGGTGAGGCCGAAAAGGGGAAACCACCCTCCCCTTGCCCCCAAGTAGACCAGCATGATGGCACCAAGGGCAAACCCGGGAATGGCATACCCCACGAAAATAAGAATGGAAGTGAGGTTGTCGATCATGGTGCGGTGCCTGATCGCCTTGAGAATACCGAGGGGGAGACAGACACCATAGGTAATGAGGGCAGTCAGAATTCCGAAATACAGAGCAACCGGGATTCGTCCCTTGATCAGATCCCAGACAGGATCCCCGAAGTCGGTGGATCTTCCCAGGTCTCCTTGGAGCAGACCGGCAAAACGGGTCTTGTATACAATGGCTCTGTCATCGTAGTTCTGAGGAGCCTTGGAAACGTCTTCACCCGAGCGACGGGACCATCTCTCTTTTCGGTCCGCTACCGTTTCAAGTCGGATTTCCCAACCGTCCTCGGTGATCGGTCGGTTATCGTCCGAGTAAGTTGCCGACTTCACCACAGCACCCTTCCGGGTCACCTTGGCCTGCCTTCCGCTTCCCTTGAGCAAGACCAAGGTATTGTTGGAGTCACCAACGAAGTCCCCCCCTACCTTGTCTTTTCCCTGTTCTCTAAATTCCGCCTTGCTCAAACGGCGTTCCCGTGGAAGCGCACCGAGCCATTGCAGGTAAGCCTGGAAGATCGGCTTGTCGAAACCGTATTCCTCCTCCAGTTCCTCCACCTGCTCCTCGTTCATCCCTCCACCGATTTGACCACTCGAGGAACCGCCTCCCTCGGTCGCTTTCTGCGCTTCCTGCAAAGCCCTTTCCATCGGACCACCCGGGACGAAGCGCGTAATGGTAAAGACAAGTAAGGTCACGCCAAGCAGTGTCGGCGGAATCAAAAGCAGTCTTCTGATGAAATAGTCTCGCATGTAAGCTTTCTATACCTATACGCCCGAATCAATTGATCAAAGACAAATCTTCATCTTGCCGAACGCTTCCATTTCCCTTTTCTTGAATCGAACATGTCCTTTTCTTCCATCCAGAAAATTCTAGGTGTACCTCGGATTCGCAAAATCCTGGGTCAACGCTTGCGGATCGTTCCCGCAGTGTTCGCCTGTTTGTTCCTTTGGTCATGCGAGGGCCAAAGCACTGTGGAAGAGGCTTCCAGAGATGGGATCCTGATCATGGGAAACAGCGGGGAACCCAAAGGGCTGGATCCGCATATCGTAAGCGGAGTGTTGGAGAGCAACGTGATTCGTTCCCTTTTCGAGGGACTCGTGGAAGCCCATCCCTCCAAGGACGGTACCGCTCTGCCGGGCGTTGCGACCAAATGGTACGCCGTTAACGATAAACGGCCCGACGAATGGGTTTTCGAACTTCGAAAGGACGCCCAGTGGTCAGATGGAACGCCTCTCACCGCCGAGGACTTTCTCTTTTCCTTCCGCCGCCTGCTCACCCCTGCCCTCGCATCCGACTATTCCTTCATGCTTTATTACATCAAGGATGCCGAGCACTACCACAAGTCCCAGCGTTCTTATCTTCTTTCGCGCAACGATGCCAACTTCACCAAGGAATGGTGGGCTTCCCTCAAGGGAGTTGATTTCGGGCCAGATGAGGAGGCGGAGGAAGGTTCCTTTAACTTCATCGGTCTCGACAAGTTGACGGTAAACCAACTGGAGAGGCTTTTGAAGGAACCCGACCTTTTCAAATGGCCGGAAAACGTTTCTCCCGAAATCCGGCGGGACCTCATGATGAAAAACCTCAATTATGAGAAAAGCAAAAGAGGAAAACTGGGAGGAGACGAGTTAAAAGACCTCTGGGAACTCATCGACTTCGGCGCCACCGCTCCGGACAAGCATACCTTGAGGGTAAAGCTCAATTCACCGATCCCTTTTCTGCCTGAGATCACCAAGCATTACACTTGGTACCCCGTGCCCATGCATGCCGTCCTCAAGCACGGCAAGATCGGCGACCGCTTCACCGACTGGACGAAACCGGACAATTTGGTCTGCAACGGGGCTTTCGTCCTCAAGTCATGGAAGTTCAACGACCATATCGAGGTTGCCCGTAACCCGCTTTATTGGGACAAGGAAAACGTCGGCATAAACGGGGTGCGTTTTCTTCCCATTACCGACCTCTACACGGAGGACCGGATGTATTACGACGAACAGATGCACGTAACCTACACCATTGCCTCCGAACTCATCGAGTACTCCCGGAAAAACTACCCCGAACACGTTCGCAGCGAGCTTTATCTCGGCACCTACTTCATCCGTACCAACGTTTCCAACGAGCCCTTCACCGATCCACGGGTACGCCTCGCCTTCTCCCTCTCCCTCAACCAGAAATCCCTGATCGACAACGTTCTCAAGGGCGGCCAGAAACCCGCCGCCGGACTGGTTCCTCCTTTCGGCGACTACCCTGCTTCCGCCGTGGTGAGCTTCAACCCTGAGCTTGCCCGGAAGTTGCTCGCCGAAGCTGGATACCCAGGGGGGAAAGGTCTTCCGGACATCGAGTTTCTCACCACCGACAAAGAGTCCTCCAAGAGGACGGCCGAGGCGTTGCAAGCCATGTGGAAGGAACACCTGGGAGCCACCATCAAAATCAAGCAAATGGAATGGACTTCCTACATTACGGCCATGTTCGACAAGGACTATGATCTGGCGGCCGGTGGTTGGATAGGTGATTACATGGACCCCCTTACTTTTTTGGACATGTGGATGAAGGACGCCGGAAACAACCGTACCGGTTGGCACAACGAAGAGTTTGAGGGAATTCTCGGCGAAGCCGCTCAAACGGGAGACCCGACCGAACGCTACGCCCTGCTCGCCAAGGCCGAGGCTCTCTTTCTCAAGGAACGTCCCATCCTCCCGGTGTATTGGTATACCCGCAACTACCTCCTCCACCCCGACGTAAAAGGTTGGAATCCACTCCTCCTGGACAACCATCCCTACAAGTTCCTCCGCTTGGAACCAGGATCCCAAAACAAGAAGGACTGAAATGATGTTTCGCTTTCTCATAGGTCGTTTGTTCCAAGGCATGCTCGTGCTTCTCGCCCTCTACACCATCACTTTTTTCTTGGCCAAGGCCATGCCGGGGGAACCCTTCACCTCCGAAAAAAACATTTCTGCGGAGGCCAAGGCAAACATTCGCAAGCTTTATGGTTTGGACCAGCCCCTCTGGAAACAGTACTTCGTTTATCCCAAGAACATCATCACCGAAGGTTCCTTCGGAATTTCCACCAGCAAGGGTAGACCCGTAGGCGACATCATTGAACAGTCCTTCCCCAACTCCCTCCTCTTGGGACTCTGCGCGCTGGGGTTCGCCATAGGCATAGGCGTGCCCATCGGCGTGCTTTCGGCCGTTCGCAGGAACAGTTGGGTGGATTGGAGTTGCATGGCCGTGGCCATGGTCGGCATTTGCGTTCCTTCCTTCACCATCGGCCCACTTTTGCAAATCTACGTTGCCGCACACCTCCCGGGCCTCAAGGTGGCCGGTTGGGGGAACCCGCAAGACGTTCTTCTGCCCGCGTTTACCCTTGGCCTCGTTTCCGCCGCTTACTTGGCGCGCCTTACCCGCGGCGGCATACTCGAAGTGCTGTCCCAAGACTTCGTTCGAACGGCACACGCCAAGGGTGTGTCCCCGACCAAGGTCATTCTCAAACACACGCTAAGGGGAGGCCTCCTTCCCGCTGTTGCTTACTTGGGGCCGGCCTTTGCCGCCTTGATCAGTGGTTCCTTTATCGTGGAGACCATCTTCCAAGTGCCCGGCATGGGCCAACACTTCGTCAATGCAGCGACCTCGCGGGACGAATTCCTTCTCTTGGGGCTTTCCCTCTTCTTTGGCTTCCTCATTGTCGTCATGAACCTCCTCGCCGACCTGCTGACCGGTTTTTTGGATCCCCGCGTGCGCTTGGCCGGAAAAACCGACTAGAAACATGACCGAGAAATCATCAACGATCCCGCAAGGTTCATCTCTATGGAAGGACGCACGGACCCGCATGGCAAAGAACAGGTTTGCCATGGGAGGGCTGTGGGTGATCGGGGTCATGTTCTCCCTGTGTTTTGTTTTCGCATGGTTTTGCCCGGATCCCAACAAGGTGAACCTCGTCAACCAATTTGCCACACCTTCGAGTGATCATTGGTTCGGCACGGATGCCCTCGGACGCGACCTTTTTGCCCGCATCCTTTACGGCGGGCAGGTTTCCATTTTGGTAGGCCTGATCGCCACGGCCGTTTCCGTTGCGATCGGGATCGTCTACGGCGCGGTTTCCGGGTTTGTCGGAGGAAAAACGGATGCTGTCATGATGCGCGTTGTGGACACCCTTTTGGCCATTCCCTTTTTGGTTCTCGTTATCGTTCTGCAGGCAACCTTGAGCAAATGGTCCGGGGACGCGACCATTTGGATCGTGGAAAACTTCGGTTGGGACAAAGAATTCACTGGCCGACTGACCAACGTCGTTCCTCTGTTCTTCGCCCTTGGTCTTCTAGGCTGGCTCACACTTTCGCGGATTGTGCGGGCCCAAGTAATGAGCATCAAGGAACGGGAGTTCGTGGAGGCAGCCGTTGCTCTTGGGTATGGGAAAGTCCGCATACTTTTTCGCCACGTGATCCCCAACGTCTTGGGCCCTACGGTTGTCTACTCCACCCTTACCGTGCCAGGTTTCATCATGTACGAGGCCATCCTTTCCTTCTTGGGCTTGGGCGTGGAGTCCCCGAACAGCTCATGGGGGGTCCTGATCAAGGAAGGAGCCAATTTCCTCGAGACCGAAATTCAACTGCTTTTACTCCCCGGCCTTTTCTTTTCCCTCACCCTCTTTTCACTCAATTTTCTCGGCGACGGACTTCGGGACGCTCTCGACGTAAAGGCCGCCAAAGACTGATGAGCTTACTCGACGTAAAGAACCTCAAGACCTATTTCCACACCCGGGCGGGCACCACCCGGGCTGTCGACGACGTCAGTTTCTCCATCGACAAAAAGGAAATCGTGGGGGTCGTCGGGGAATCGGGTTCCGGCAAATCAGTCACCTGCCACACTATGCTTGGCCTTCTCCCGCAACCTCCTGCGAAAGTCGAAGGAGGCACCGTTACCTTCGATGGTCAGGAATTGATTGGTCTCCCTGCTCCCTTGCTCCGGGCCATTCGTGGGAAACGCATATCCATGGTCTTTCAGGATCCAATGAGTTGCCTCAATCCATACCTGAGGATCGTCAATCAAGTGGCCGAACCCATCCTCATCCACGAGAAAGTCTCTCGTGAACAAGCCGAGACCCGGGCTATCGAGATGATGAAAAAGGTCGGTATACGCGACGCAGAACAAAGGGCGCATTCCTACCCCCACGAATTTTCAGGTGGTATGCGCCAGCGGGTCATGATCGCCATGTCTCTGGTAACGAAGCCCGATCTTCTTCTCGCCGACGAACCGACCACTGCTCTGGACGTTACCGTACAGGCCCGCATCCTCGAAATCCTGCGGGAATTGAGAGACGATCTCGGCATAGCCGTGCTTTTCGTAACCCATGACCTAGGCGTTGTGGCCAATGTGGCCGACCGCGTGGTGGTCATGTACCGGGGAAAGATTGTGGAACAGGGGAAGGTCCGGGATATCTTTCAAAATCCATCCCATCCATACGTAAAAGGATTGTTGGCTTGCAGACCGACACTCGAAACGAAGTATCGAATCCTTCCCACCGTGGACGACTTTCTCAAGACCGAGGGCGGGAAGGACGGTTCTACAATCCTTGGCGAACGACCGGACGCAGCGGAACGTTTGGCCAAGCTTGAAAAAGAGCAGTCCCCTGACAACCGGGTCAAGGACGCGACCAAAACTCTTCTCGACGTAAAAGGTCTTGGCGTTCACTTCCATTCGGGGGGAGGCTTTCTGGGCAAACCCCGCGAGACGGTCATTGCCGTAGACAACGTCGATCTCATCATTCCCAAAGGGCGGACTCTTGGCCTGGTCGGTGAATCGGGATGCGGCAAGACCACGCTTGGACGGGCCATCCTCCGCCTACAGCAAACAAGTACGGGTTCCGTGCAGTATGACGGGAGGGAGCTGATCGGCCTAAGCCAATCGGACATGCTCGAGTACCGAAAGCGCATGCAGATTATTTTTCAGGATCCCTATGCCTCCCTCAACCCTCGGCAAACCATCGAACAAACCCTCATCGAACCCCTGCTCGTTCACAAGATCGGATCAAACCGGGCAGACCGGCGCGAGCGGGTCGTTTCGCTCCTTGAGGAAGTCGGGCTTGGGGCCGAGTTTCTCTTGCGTTACCCACATGAATTCTCAGGAGGGCAAAGACAGCGCATCAGCGTAGCCCGGGCTCTGGCGGTAGAACCGGAATTCATTGTCTGCGACGAGTGTGTCTCGGCCATGGACGTATCCGTACAGGCTCAAGTCCTGAATCTTCTGCGGGAGCTTCAAGACAAACGCAATCTGACCTACTTGTTCATCTCCCACGACCTAAGCGTAGTGAAGTTCATGTCAGACGAGATCGCCGTCATGAGACAGGGACGCATCGAGGAATTTGGCAGTGCCAATGACATTTACGAAAAACCGCAATCCGACTACACGAGGGAATTGCTTGAGGCCGTGCCCCAGGCCAATTTTTAGAGAACCGGATCGCCCCGAATTTCAGACCTTTTCATGGAGGCCCAGTCTCTCCGCGGAAAAAAGGAATTGCTGGGCCAACCCGGCATGTTTGCCATAATGCTTGATCGCAAAGTGAGCTTGCTGATTGTTGCTCCACCCTCCCAAACCATAGTGCATTTCCAAGGTCTTTGAAATCCAGGTGTCGATGGGGAAAGCGTTCGTTCTCGAAGCCCCGAACAAGAGACAGCAGTCGGCAATCTTTGGCCCGACTCCAGGTAAATTCAAGAGCATGGCTCTGGCCTCTTCGTAAGGTTGCTCTACAATATCAGTAAGCATAAAAGAGTTGTTCGCAATTTGGCCAGCAACCCCTTGTACATATTTGGCACGGTAACCCATTTTCAAGTCACGCAGTTCAGCTTCCGGGATTTCCGCAAGCTTTTCCCATCCGGGAAAACTCCAGAGGCCCAGCTCAAGAGGCTCCCCATATTTTTTAGCAACCAGTTCCTTCATCTCCTTGATTTGAGGAATGCTTTTGACCGAGCTGAGCAGGAAGACCAAAAGAACTTCATCCATAGGTTGGCGCAAAATGCGAAGCCCCGATAGTTTCTTCATGCATCGATCCAAAACCGGGTCGCTACGCCAGGGTAAAGAGTCGATAGCTTCGGTAAAACTGGGGTCAAGCCAGAGGTAGTCCCGAAGTTTGTTAGAGGTAAACGGGCATTTTTTACCGGTTCTCCATTCAAGTTTTTCTTCGCTCAGTCGTAGTTCGACGACTGATTTGTCTATTACGCCTTTCCATGAAGATGCGGTTGTTGCGGTCCAAGAAAAAGACTGTCCTCCCAATAACGTCTCCTCCAAACCGATATGGCTCATTGGTTGATCGACAACCAGTGGCTTCCATTTCGTCAAATGAGAAGCTGTCTGGTTTATTTTTCGTGCCCCCAAAGGAAGCTTTGCTTTGCTGCAAGGAGTTTTCCGTTTTTGTCCTGCAATTCAATTCGCCACGCAACGGGCTTGACCTCGGGCGAATTCCAGTCATTGCCAGTTATGCCCAGCAAAATTTCGCTTCTTTCGGTCGACTCACGGGGAACTTCGAGTTTGTACTGCTTCTCTTCCGGATGGTCGGAACGGATTACCCGGATAAGAACGCTTGAGTTTTCCGGAAGTCTTGCAAGAGGTTGATTGAGTTCCAAAACGAAATACAGACCGGCACGTCCCTTGTCCGTTCGCACGACAACCTGTTTGCCAAAATATTCTTTCCCGGTGAAATACTCGGGAACGCGTAAAAAGTCGTTCGCCGTCCAATATGCCTCGTTGACCGAGGTAATTTTTGTTTCGGGGAAAAGAGAAGGTGAAAAGCCCAGCAGGGCGACGGCAGTCAAAAGGTTGCGAACTCTCTTCACGGGCCAAAGGAAAAAGAGTTAATTCTCCTCGGATTCTTCCGGTTCGGGAGTCTCTTCTTGAGGTGCTTCCTCCGCCTTCGCCTCTTCGGCACTTTCATCTGCGGACTCGGGAGTCTCTTCTTGAGGTGCTTCCTCCGCCTTCGTTTCTTCGGCGGTCTGTTCTTCGTTAGTCTCAGGTCCAAGCACGTCTTCTGCACTCGCCTTCTCTGCAACTGGCTCGGCTTTCTTTTCAGCCGGTGCCTTTTTGGCAGCGGGCTTCCGTGCGGAACGCGTTGGTTTAGATGAAGCCTTGGAAGCCTTCTTGGCCTTCGGATTGGCTTGACTCAAGGCAGCCTTGCGACGAGCCAAGTAAGCGGAACGCCGACGACGCTTGATAAGTTTATTATATTGTTTGCCCATGTGTTAAAAGATTTTGGATATAGAAAGATTGACGAGGTTACAATACGAATTGATCAAGCAATATCAACTGGCCTACCCGTTTTTGCGGACTCGTAGGTCGCATCAATGATCTTCATCAGGGCCAAGGCTTGGTCCGGTGTGTTAAGGGGATCTTCTTCCCCATTGATCGAACGGACAAAGTTTTCGGCCGAACGAATCCTGCCCATATCTTCATTTGGCTCGGTGACAATCGATCTATTGACGGAACGGCCATGTTCCTGCACGTAAAGTTCGCAATCGTCAATGGCTGTTTCGTCCAAGCCGTCTGACCCGAACAAGCGGCGAATCATTCCTCCCGCCTTCTTTCCCTGAAAGGTAACGGATACCTCCTCGCGCTTGTTCATCTCGGCCCAGGAAACCTGAAAATTCAAGACCTGACCGGTCTGGAATCGGACGAAACCGTGAGCGGCGCTTTCCACGTCCGTGACGCCATCCGCGACATCGGGGATTCCCCAAGGCCCTTTGAATTTCTTGTCTTGGATAAAATCATCAAAGGTCTGGGCCAACACACAGGTAGGCTGCGGATAGTCCATGTAAAACAAAGCCAAATCGACCATATGCAGAAGATCAATCAAGGGGCCTCCACCAGAAAGCTCCTTATTGGTAAACCATCCACCGAAGCCGGGAATTCCGGTGCGGCGTATCCATTTTGCCTGAGCGGAATTGATTACCCCGACTTCCCCCGCATCGATATAGTCCCTGAGCGCGTAGGATTCGGGGCGGGCACGGTTATTGAAGTTGAACATGAGCGTCTTGCCGGCATTCTCCGCAGCTTCCTTCATCTGCTTGACCTCTGCGGCATTAAGGGCAGGAGGTTTTTCGCAAAAGACATGTTTGCCCGCCTGCAAAGCCTGCAAGGCCAAAGGACGATGAGTTCGGTTGGGAGTAATAATGCTCACCGCGTCCAAATCCTGCAATTCCTCAAGCATCTTTTGCGAATCTGCATAAACGTTGGGTGCCCCATAGAGGTTCGCCGCCTTTTGGGCCGCTTCCTGATTCATGTCGCATATGGCATGCAGCTCGGCTCCTGCCGCCTTGAACCCCGCGGCATGGTACTGAAGCATACCTCCCGCTCCGATTATTCCGATTTTCTTGGCCATGATCTTACTCTCTATACGATTACTTGGGAATGGCAGGAAATTTAACCCACTTCTCCTTGGACTTAGAACTCTTGACGACGGTCTCGATGAAAGCCATCCCGATTATGCCATCACGGATATCCGGGTAATCGTATCCGGACTTGCGGGGGAATTTCCCGGCCCGCTCGTCCCTTATGGCAACGGCTGCTGCATTGTAAACATTTGCGAAAGCCTCGATGAATCCTTCGGGGTGGCCAAAGGGAATTCGGGTGTTGTCCGCCGCGGCACCGGTAACGTAGTCATTGCCCCGGCGATAGATTTGCCTCGGTGAACGGGCATCTTTCACGATCAGGTCATTGGGTTCTTCCTGATGCCATTCAAGCGATTTCTTGGTCCCGTAAACCCGAATATTGAGATCGTTCTCGTCACCATTTGAAACTTGAGATGCATAGATGATCCCACGGGTTCCGCCCTTGAAGCGGACCAATACATTGCCATCGTCGTCCAAAGTACGGCCCGGGATATTGACGGACAAATCGGCGCACAAGCGGTCTATTTCCAAGCCGGTAATATAATGAACGAGGTTCTCGGCGTGTGTCCCGATATCTCCCATGCAGTTCGAAATACCAGCTATCTTCGGGTCGGCCCGCCAGTTGGCAATGGCCTTGTCCTCTCCCGTAAGGGCAGTAATGGCATAGCCTTGAGGATACTCGCACACGACCTTGATGAGTTTCCCTAATTCGCCCTTGCGGATCATTTGACGGGCAAGCTTGACCATCGGATATCCGGTGTAGTTGTGAGTGAGGGCAAAGACTTTCTTCGACTTGTTGATGATCTTGCGAAGCTCCTTGGCTTGTTCCAAGTCGAGGGTAACGGGCTTGTCGCAGATCACGTTTATGCCTGCCTCCAAGAAAGTCTTGG
>Ga0315322_10001276_pt1 | contig 19472 bp, 19 predicted proteins | sample M110021515metaG_FD_203461 | JGI IMG/M metagenome (GOLD analysis project Ga0315322, IMG submission 203461) | Ammonia-oxidizing marine archaeal communities from Monterey Bay, California, United States - M1 100m 21515 | ecosystem: Environmental > Aquatic > Marine > Intertidal zone | place: USA...
TAAAATTTGTTTAAATTCTTCTAAAAAAAACAGTATAATTAACTTAGATTCTATGTTTGTTGGCTCAAATCCAAAAAATTTACAAAATATTCATTCTAAAAATTATAAATTCATTAAAGGAAATATTTGTGATTCACATTTAATAAAAAAATTAATTGACAAAGTTGATTGTGTTGTAAATTTTGCAGCAGAATCTCATGTTGATAGAAGTATTGATGATTCAACTGCTTTCTTAAAATCTAATGTATTAGGCGTTCATACAATTTTAGAAGAAATTAGAAAAAATAAACGAGTTAAATTATTACAAATATCTACTGATGAAGTTTTTGGAGATAAACTCAAAGGTTCATTTTCTGAAAATGATCCATTATCCCCATCCAATCCATACGCTGCAACTAAAGCAGCTGCTGAAATGTTAGTTAAATCATATGCTAGAACATATGATGTTGATGCAACAATAACTAGATGTGTTAATAATTATGGACCAAATCAATTCCCTGAAAAATTAATTCCCAAAGTAATTCTTTACGCTTTAAATGATCTTCCTATTCCAATTCATGGTGATGGAAAGGCAATTAGACAATGGATTCATGTTTCTGATCATTGTCGGGCAATTTTGAAAATTCTTCAAAAAAATCCACCTCATTCTGTATATAATATTCCTGGAAATTATGAATCTACTAACATCAAATTAGTAAAAAGTATTTTAAAAATAATGAAAAAATCTGATAAATTAATTAAATTTGTTCCTGACAGATTAGGACAAGATAAGAGATATGCTTTAAAATCTAATTTTGTATCAAAGGATGTTGGATTTAAACCAAAAATCCGTTTTGATTCCGGCCTTTCTTCAACAATTTCATGGTATTTGAATAATAAAAACTGGTGGAAAAATTATTTTTCAAAAAATAAAATTTTTACTTTCTAAAATCATTTTTTTGTACTTTAAACGATTTCAAAATTTCATTTTTAACTTTTTTTGAACCATTACCCTTAATCTTATTTTTTTTTGTTCCAAAATTCATCTTATTTTCTAAAAAATTATTCAAAAATTTTTCAATTCTTTTTATTACTTCTTTATCATTTATACCTAAATTAATTCCATAACCTAACTTTTCCCACTCTGTTGCAGTTATTTTTTGATGTTTGTATTGAGAAATTATTCCAAATGGAACTGATAAAATAGCAAATTCATATGTTGTAATTCCACCTGAACATAATCCTATTTTTGATTGAGATATTTCTTTTTTTAAATTATCTGTATATTGAATTATTTTTAATTCATTTTTGAAATCATTCTCAATTTTTAGTAAACATTTTGGTTTTTTAGTAATTGGTCCTAAAATAATTTTTATTTTAATTTTTTTTGAGAAATTTGGTAATATTTTACAAATCTTTTCAATTATGTTATTTGCATCATAACCGCCAAATGAAATTAAAAGATCATTTTTTTTGTTCCAATTTTCTTTTTTTTCATATTTTTCTGATAAAATTTGAAATGATGGTCCAATAAGACATTTTGAATTATATTTATTCAATTTTATCTCATTTTTTAAACCTATGAATCCATTGACTACAATATTTGTTGGAAATTCATAATCAAATTGATCTGCAATATATGTTGTAAAAATTTCTTTCGTTAATTTTTTTAAATATATTTTTGATGTATAAATTTTATCTATGATTATCAAATCAATTTTTTCTTTTTTAATAATTTTTAATGTATTTTCATAATCTTCTTTAATTGATAGACCAGGTTTCAAAAATTTAATATTGGAAATATTATTATTTTGAAAAATTTGTTTTATTCCTCCATAATCTTCAACTAGAAAAATTTTTTCATCATTTTTAAATTGTTTTGATAAATTAATCGTTCTAAAAATATGTCCAGTTCCTAATTCTCTATTTGCACTAGAACCACCAGAAGTTCTAAAAAGTATTTTCAATGTTTAAATCATTCCCATTTTTTATTTCAATCTTTTCTAATGTTTTATTATTCCTACTAAAACATAATCATTATTTATACTCAAATTAACATAAACTGTTGTATGGATATAACAATTCTATGTAGTGATAATAAACACAAAATAGTCCCATTTTTAGAAAAATGGAAGAAATCAAATTTAACTAATCATAATATTTCAATTATTCACCACAGTTCTGAAGTTAAAAATGGAGATATCTTATTTTTAATATCATGTTTAGAAATAATTAATGAAAATATTCGAAGTAAATTCAAACATACTTTGGTAATTCATGAAAGTGATTTACCTCATGGCAGGGGATGGTCTCCAATACAATGGGAAATACTTAATGGTTCAAATTCAATTACTATTACATTATTAGATGCAGCTGATAAAGTTGATTCTGGTGACATTTGGAAAAAAAATATTATTAAACTTGAAGGACATGAATTATCTAATGAAATTAATGAGAAAATTTTCCCTGCTAAATTAGAATTGCTTGATTTTGCAATTAAAAATATTAATTTAGTTAATAAAATTATTCAAAAAGAAATTGATGAACCCTATTTTACACGTCGTACTCCTAAAGATAGTGAAATTGATGTTAACAAATCTATATCTGAACAATTTAATTTATTGAGAATAGCAGATAATGAAAGATATCCTTGTTTTTTCAAATACAAAGGACATAATTATAAAATATCTTTAACTAAGATTGATACTCAATAGATATATTCATCTAAAAATATTATTTTGTTATGGATTCTAAACATCTTTTTGATCTAAAAGACAAAGTTGTTCTTTTAGTTGGAGCATCTGGATTGTTGGGACAACAATATTCTGAATTATTAAGTGAATATGGCGCTAATGTTATTCTTGCAGATTTAAATTTTTCAAATTGTAAAAAATTGGAATCTAAATTAAGAAAATCTTATGATGTCAATCCTATGTCTATAAAAGTTGATATCACTAAGAAACAATCAATTACAAAAATGATAAAACAAATCTTAAAAAATTATTCTAAGATTGATATTTTGATAAACAATGCAATTTTTCCTGAAGGACCAAAAGAACGCTCTGTTGGATTTGAAAATTTTTCACTTTCAGTATGGAATAAAGTATTATCAGTAAATCTTACTGGTGTTTTCTTGTGTTGTCAAGAAGTTGGAAAAGTTATGGTTAAACAACAGCAAGGTAATATTATCAATATTAGCTCAATTTACGGATTAACTGGAGCAGATCAGAGAATTTATGGTAAAAGTAAACTTAATTCTTCTCCAGCATATGCAGTTACAAAAAGTGGTATTTTGAATTTGACTAAATACCTTGCATCCTATTGGAATGAAAAAGGAATTAGAGTTAACACATTATCTTTAGGAGGAGTTAAAAACAATCAAGATTCAACTTTCATAAAAAATTATTCATATAAAACAATGGTAGGCAGAATGGCAAATAAAGACGATTATTCTGGTTCTATCCTTTTTTTAGCTTCAAATGCTTCATTGTATATGACAGGTTCAAATCTTGTTGTAGATGGTGGTTGGACAGCATGGTAGTAAAAATAACATATCTATAAAATAAATAACAATAGAATGAAGGAAACAAAAATGACTAATGAAATAATAATTAATAATAAAAAAATAGGTTCTCAACATAATCCTTTCTTTATAGCTGAAGCTGGATTAAATCATAATGGAGATATTAAAATTGCAAAACAAATGATTGATAAAGCAATTGAATCTGGAGCAGACGCAATAAAATTTCAAACATACAAATCTGAAGAATTTTTAACAGAATCAAGTGAATATTTTAATTTTTTTAAGAATGTTGAATTATCATTTGATGAATTTAAAGAATTAAGTAACTATGCAAAAGAAAAAAATTTTACTTTCTTTTCAGCTCCATTTGATATGCCTAGTGCTGATTTTCTAAATCAAATAGATGTCCCTTGTTTTAAAATCGCATCATCTGATTTAACTAATATGCCTTTAATTCGTCATATTGCTAAAATGAAAAAACCTATGATAATTTCTACTGGAATTGGTACTATGAAGGAAGTTGAAGAAGCTGTTAATTGGTGTTTATTAGAAAATAATGATCAAATCGCTTTATTACATTGTGTTGCAAATTATCCTGCATTACCTGAAGAAACTAATCTTAGTGTAATTACATCTATGTTGAAAAAATTTAGTTTTCCGATAGGTTATTCTGATAATGGAGAATCTGAATTAGTAGATATTGCAGCTGTTTCATTGGGTGCATGCATAGTTGAAAAACATTATACTCTAGACAAAAAATTTGATGGTCCCGATCATTTCTTTTCTATTGAACCTAAAGATATGAAGCAATTAACATCACAATTATCATTAATCAAAAAAATGAAGGGAACTGGATTAAAAGAACCAACTAATTTTGAAATATCAAATAAACCTGCAATTCGAAAATCTATCACTGCAAAAATTGACATTCCTGAAGGTGAAAAACTTTCTGAAAATAATATTTCTGTAAAACGACCTGAAGGTGGAATTGAACCTAAATTATGGGATTCAGTAATTTCTAAGCGTTCCAATAAACTCATTAAAAAAGATTCAGTGATTAATTGGAACGATTTGATTAACTGAATATCTAATTATTATTTGTCTAAAAAATGTCTGAAAAAAAAATTACTGTAATGATACAGGCTAGAACTGGTTCTACTAGGTTACCAGGTAAAGTTTTATCGAAAATTGAAAATAAAAATATGATTTGGCATGTTATTAATCGAGTCAAAAAAATTAAATCTGTTCAACAAATTGCATTAATTACTACAAATGAAGAATCTGATCAAATACTATTAGATATTGCCAAAGATGAAGATATCATTGGATTTGCAGGTGACGAAACAAATGTTTTAAACAGACATTATCAATGTGCATTAAAAATATCTGCAGATCCAATAATTAGAATTACTAGTGATTGTCCTATAGTTGATCCTTCTCTTGTTGAAGAGATGTTACAGTTTTTTTTAACACATGATTATGATTATGTATCTAACATACATCCTGCTACATATCCTGATGGTTTGGATGTTGAAATCTTTTCATTTCAAACATTAAAAAAAGTAGTTTCAAGTGCAAAATTAAAATCTGAAAGAGAGCATGTCACTACGTATATAGAAAAACATCCAGAATTATTTAATACCTTTAATTTTGAAAATAATGAAGATCTATCAAATATTAGATTAACTGTAGATCAAGAAGAAGATTTAGAATTAATTCAAAATCTTTATTCAATATTTTCTCCCAAAAATGATTTTGGGTTCAACGACATTAAAGCCATTTTTTTAAAAAATCCAAAATTATTTAGAATTAATTCAAAATATCAAAGAAATGAAGGTCATTTAAAATCTCTAAAAGAAGATAAAGTTGAATAAAATCATATTTTATCATATTTTTTATAATAATTATTTAATAATCAAATATTTTTGAAATTATTTAATTACAAATTAAGATAAATATCTATTATTTCTTATAACCATATTGAATAAAACTGTCGTAATTATTGGAGGTGGATTATCTGGATTAGTTTCTGCAAATATCTGTTCTCATCTTGGTATTAATTCTGTTGTAATAGAAAAAAGTAACTCATTAGGTGGTGGCAATAAATCTAAAATTGATTCCCAAGGAAATATTTTTGATTATGGATATCATGCATTAGATGAAAATAGATCCCCTCTCACAACAAATTTTTTCAAAAAAGTTTTAAGAAATAATTTTTTTAAATTTAAACTCCAAAGAGGAATTGTACTAAAGAATAACTTATTTCCATACAATGAGAAATTTTCTAAATGGCCAAAAGAATTTCAACAATTCTTTAAAATTAATGCTTTAGATGATGATCTTACAAATAATATAAATAGAAAAAATATTTCCAAAATTTATGGTAAATTATTTACTGATTACGCTTGTGATGAAATTATAAAATCATATCCCTCAATTAAATGGTCCTTGGAGAATGGTGGAAAAGAAGAAGATTTTATTGGATTTGTTTATCCGTGGTTTTTTCCAAGAAAAAATAAAAAAGTCTTACGTGATTCTGAATGGGATAATTTTCATGATAAAAAAAGAAATTCCTTAGAACAATATGTTTTATATCCAAAAAATGGTGGATTTCAGGGATTCATTGATGCTATTATTGATGATATTGATATGAAATATTGTAAAATTAAAAAAAATATTAAAAATTTAGAAATCAAAACTAATCCTAAAACTAATAGTATTCAAAGTATCCGTGCTAATGGCGAATTAATTCAGGGTGATATTTTTTTCTGGTGCAATTCTCCAATATCTCTTGCAAAAACACTAAAAATTAAATCTAGAGTGAGCAAATCTGGACTACCTCAAACCATAATTTTTGGAAATTTTGTATTTGAAAAGAACATTTCTTCAAAATTCCATGAGATTTTGGTTGGAAGCCCAAATTATCATATTAATCGTATATCTTTTCCTGGTAAAATTATGAAAAAGAAAAATAATTTAATTCAAGTAGAATATTCTTTTCCTAACAATCAATTTCATCTAAATAAAAATAATTGGAAAAAGATTTGGTTAGAAAGTTTGTCTGATTTAGGTCTTGTCAAAAAAGAAAATACATTAAATTCTTTTAATTTCATTTCTGAGAGTCGTGGATTTGTTTCTAAATATGATTCCCAATTTTTAACAAATTTACTAAAGAATGAAGTTCTGAACTCTATTGGTAGCAATATTGTTCTTCCTTCATTTAACTTAGGTCCAGAAAATATCAATAGAATCATTCCTGAAGTAATATTAAATACAATCAAATCTGTGAATATTACAAATAGGTAAATGTAATGAAAAATTCAAAACAAGATGATTATTATTTAAATATTGAAGGAAATAGCTTTTTTCAACGAAATTTTAAAAATAAAGAAATTCCAGAATTACGTTTAACAAAACAAATTATTTATGATGAGATCAAACAATCTAAAATTCAATTTAACAATGTTTTGGAATTTGGTGGAAATTATGGTGATTTATTAAATTATTTTAAAAAACATGATGGAATTTCAGAAGCTATTTGCGTTGATGCTTCAAATGATGCATTAGAATTTGGAAAAAATATGTATGATAATTCTATTAAATTTGTCCATGGAACCATATCTGATAATAAAATTAACGATGATCCATACTTTCAAAATTATTTTGATTTAATTGTAATTGATGATGTTTTTGGATGGGTTTCTCGTGAAACTCTTTTTGAATCAATTTCTAATATTGATAACCTTCTACGTGATAATGGTCACTTATTTATCCGCGATTTTTATCCTGACAAATTAATAAAAAATCAAAATCATCATGTTGATGAAGGTTTTGTTTATAATTATAAATTACCTAATTCACATGCTAGTATATTTCTAGCTTCAGGTATTTACGAAATTGAATGGCAAAAAATCTTTTTTGATAACATTGGTATGTCTACAAAATATAAAACTGATAATCGATTTATTTACAGATGGACTGATTTAATATTAAAAAAATCCTATTCAGAAAATTTTTCAGAAATAAAACAAATTAAAACTTAGTTTGAAAAATAATGATTACTAATATAATGTCTGTTGATTTAGAGGATTATTTTTGTGATTTACCTATTAATGAATGGGTAAAATACAAAAGCAGAATCATTGAAACAACTATTCCTATATTAGAATTGTTTAAGAAACATGATGTTAAAGCAACTTTTTTTGTAGTAGGCTACTTTGCCGAAAAATTTCCCGATTTAATTAAAAAAATACATGACGATGGTCATGAGATTGGCACTCACACATTTTCACATATTGATTTACGTAAAGTAAATAAAAATGAAATCATAACTGATCTAGAGAAATCAATTTCTACAATAGAATCTATTACAGGAGAAAAGATTTTGGGATTTCGTGCCCCCTTTTTTTCAATTAACGAAAATAATTCCTGGATATTTAATATTCTAAAAAAATATTTTGCATATGATTCTAGTATTTTTCCTGTAAAAACTCCTTTGTATGGTGTTCCTTCTGCACCTAGAAGTATTTACCATCCTTCCCAAAATGATATTACAAAAGAGGATCACCAAGAAAAATTTATTGAAATTCCTCCTTTAACATTAAAAATATTAAATTATAATTTACCCGTTGCAGGTGGATTTTATTTTAGATTTTTTCCAAATTTTTTAATTAAACAAGGAATAAAAAAATTTAATAAAAATAATTCTCCTGCAATGTTTTATATTCACCCAAAGGATCTAGACGAAAAAATGCCAAAAATAGATAGTTATAGTTGGCATTATTACTATGGAAAAAATAACATCAAAGAAAAATTTTCAGATTTATTACAATGTTTTAAGTTTAATTCCACAAAAGAAGTTTTAAATCTATAATTTCTACGATAAATTAATGTTGATAGATAAATATCCCTAATTCAAAATAGTTTTGTTATGATTGTTAGTGTAAATGATGAAATTAAAAAATTATTAGCTAAAAATTCTGAATTTTCTGAATTGTTTCTTAATAATTGTATTAATTCAAAATTTTTAGCTATTGAAAAATTAAATTCTGAAATAATTGCTGCTTGTTTTGTAGGTGGAATTTTAAATTCCAATGGAATTGAAATCAATGAAGAATTTAGGGGTAAGGGATTAGGTAAAAAACTAGTTAATGAAATAATGAATGAGTGTGAGAGTAGAAAAATCTCTATGTTAACCGGAGTTTTTAAACCTACAAATCTAATTTCAATTAAAACACACATCAAAATTGGATATAGACCTGTTTTTACTATTTTCTATAATCATGATGAAGGAAGAGAAATCATTGTAATTAATCCATTAAATTCAAAAGGAAAATTATTTTTTAATCTGGTTAAAGTATTTGACACCCAAATTGGTAATGCTATTTTTTCATTATTGTGGATCCTAATGAGACCATTTCTAAAAAATTTAATTGCATTCTCAGGTAATAAAATACCAAGAATTGATTTTCTAAATTCTTTAAGAAATTTTGAAAAAGTTAAAAAAACATTAAAAGATATTCAATTAAATTAGATAATTTATAATTAATTTTTTAAACTTTTCTCTATTATTTGTAAGTCTTAATTTTTTTAATATGTTCATCTACTATTTTCTTAAAATCATCTTCATAATCATCAATAAATTTTTTTATTTCTATTTCGGATATTTCTACTTCTCTTAAGAAATCATCATAGTAAAATCTATGTTTCATATCATTTCTTATTTTTTCAAGATTTATTTGAAAAGAAATATTTTCAATTGTTTGAATATATTTATTGAGATCATTAATATCAACTTGAATTTTTAATGAGGAACGAATTATTTTAGGAAGTTCTGATACATTTTCAATTTTTATAACTGATTTTATCATTGAATAAATTACATCTGCAAACACTATGCTTGGTTTATTAAAAAATGAGCCTTCTAATCCTGCAGTGCCTCCAATTGATATGACTAATGAACATTTTTTTAATAATTCCTCATTTGATACATTTGGATGAATTATTTTTACATTCGGAAATCTTGTTAATTCTTTATACCAATTCTTCTCTCTCCATCCAAAAATTCGTTGGGTTGGATGTTCTTTCACATATAATTTGTAACCAATTGGAATTGATTTAGAGATATTTTGAATTACACTTAATTGATTCATATAAAATGGTGCAGGAAATAATAATGCTCTTTCAGGCTCAGAATGTAAAGTAAAATAAATAAATTTTTCATTTGTAGGAATATTGGATATTGAAATTCTATTTAAAAAATTATACCTTAAATTTCTATTAATTAACAGTCTTAATTCATTTTTAAAAACGCTAAGTCTAGTTCGTCCTGTGTGGAAAATATAATTTCTATAATTCCTATTACACACTTTAAGGAAAAAAATTAAACTTGCTTTGAATTGGACTGATTTCGATGACTTGAATTTCTTTCCGTGGTTTAATTGTTGATTTGAATATTTTTTTATTATTTCACGTAATTCTTCAAAATTTTTGAATTTACCAGCATCTAACTCCTTATCTTTTAGTGGATCAAGTAAACCGGCTTCTTCTGTAATCATATATCTGTCGCCAAATCTGGTTGGACTTAATGTTAAGATCTTGATTCCTCTACTTTTACAAATCTCACATAGTAACTGACTATGATGATAGTCTACCATTTTAATAACCAAAAACTTTGGTTTGACTTCATCTAACACTCTCTCAAAAAACTTACATTCTTGTTCAAATATTTCAAGAATTTCTTGTTCAGAAAATTGATGATATTTGTTATACTTATAAAAAATTCTTTCACTATATGCTAATCTCCATAAATCTATTTTAGTTAATTTTTCAAATTTTTCTAAATATTCAAAATCTGGTTTTTTATTTTTTAATAATACATTTTCACGATAATTCCAAATTTTCTCAAATTTGATGATATTTTGCTTCTTAAATGATCTATCTAACTGTTCACTAAAATCTGCTATTGCAAAATATTTTGCATCATATTTCTCTTGAAAATATTTTGTAATCCCAAAATAAAGTAAATTACTATCCATCCAAAATAGAATATTTTCTTTCATGCTTATGTTAAATTTATTAAACTTGTATTTATTTGGAGAGTATCTTAATCATAATTTTAATAATTTAAATTATAATAAATTTTTTTTGTCTTTTCTACTATGTTTTTCCAACTTCGTTTTTCTGAAATTTTATTTTGATTTTGTATCATTTCATTTTTTAATTCTACATTTTCAAATAAATTAATCATAGATTCTGATAATTTTATTTTATTATTGGGTTCTACAAGTAAAGCACATAATCCATTTTCAGTTTCTTCTTCAAAAAATTTTGTTTTACTAACAATCATCGGTATTTTTCTACTTAATCCTACAGTGAAAACTCCACTGGCTGCAGTAGAACTGGAATAGGGTAAAATTAGAATATTTGTTTTTGATAACCATTCTGAAAGTTTATCATCCTCTTGAAATCCTGTGAAAATAATATTTTCTCTAATTTCTTCTCCTACTCTACTTTTTAATTTATTTAAATAACCTTGATAGTATTCAGGTTCTTTACCTACAATAACCAATTTTGAACCAGGGAATTTTTTTGAAAAAATGTAATATGCATCAATCAGTGTTTCTATTCCTTTTCTAGGTGAGATTACACCAAAATACAAAATTAGACCCTCTTCTGTGTTTTCATCTTTTTTGTCAAAATCTCTCAAAATTCCATGTCTTACTACGTGTATTTTTTTTAAAGAAATTCCATAATCTTTTACTAAAATATCCCTAAAACATTCTCCATGAACTATAATTTTTGAACTAAATTTTCCTACTAATTTATACCAAATTTTCAAATAAATTAAAAATATGGCTGAAATAATTTTTTTGAAAGTCATTGAATTTGGAAGTAATTCTAAAATGATTTTTGAATTTTGTGGAAGTGTACTATGAAGTGTAATGATGGAACGAATTTTATTTTTTCTTAAAAAATACAACAATAATGGAATTTGTATTAAATTATCTAATAAATTACCGATTGCAGATTGTCCAAAGAATTCATGCTGAATATGAACAATTTTTTCTCCTTTAAATTGTTTAAGATAACTCATTATATTTAATGCAAATTTTTTTGATGTCCAATTTTTTTTAATACATTCCTTTGATTTAATTTTTAAAACATCATTGAATTTATTATTAATTGGTTCTTTAGGTACTAATTGACTAACATCTTCCCCTATCAGTAATAATTCATTAACTATTCCATCAGAATATTTTGTAAAATCATCAATTATGAAAATTTTGGCTTTCATTAATGCTATCAATTACTATCTTGTATATTTGTTATTTAATACCATTACGAGTAAATTATTCTTTAAATTATTTTTTTAATTTAACTTTTAATGCCTGAAATAAAGATTTTATTCCTTCACTTTTTAAAATAAAAATAGAATTTTGAATTAATCTAATCACTTTCGGAGTTTGTTTATGTTTTATTTCTGAAATTTTTTGAATTTTTACTTTTTTAGATTGTATTACAAATGAATTATCAAAATAGACTGAATAATCTAGCGGAGTTACATATGAAAAATTTTTTTCAACTAAGAAATTTTCTAGATTATTTCTCAGGTGTTCTTTGTCTATTATTGTATTAATCTTTATGTTATTATCGATAATTTTACTTAATTCAAAGATTTTTTCTAAATTAAGTTTTGATATAGATTTTTTTTGAGTAATATAATGATATAGTAATGAATAAAAATAATTTTTGTCATCTGGTACAAAAATTTTATTTTTAAATACTCTATTTCTTAAAATTAATTTTTGCCATTTACTATCAAGATATCCGTCACCCACATATCGTAAATCTAAATGAATTTTTTCATTTTTTACTAAAATTTTAAATCTACGCCCATATTTTTCTGGAGATATTTTTTCTCCATTTGTAATTAGTTCAATTTCATTTTGATTCTCTGATAAAATATCGATATCCCCTTCAAAACCTTTTTTGTATTTTTCTGGAAGTTCTTCAAAATTTCTTAATACAACATAATCTAATGATTGATTTAGAATAGTAAAAAATTGTTCTAAACTATCCCATTGTTTTGAACCAATTAAATCACTGTGAATTTCTTTAATATCTTTATTTTCTTCATTAAAATCTTTTATTGATTTATTTAGAATTAATCCAATATTTCGATTTGACTCTTTTTCAGAATTTGAAGCATGAATTCTTTGACCCCCTTCTGCAATTTTTCTATATTCAATTTTTTTATCAAATATGTTTACATTTACAATATCTTCACCATGCAACGTATTTCTTTTTTCATATTTGGGATTTTCATCTTTAATTATAATGAATAAGAATGGTCCACTACCACAAACATTTTTTTTTGATGAAGAATTTTTAAGACTATTTCCATATAATCTTAAAAGATTTCTTTCAAATTCTTGTTCCGACCAATATATTTCAAAAATTTGTAATACTTTGAATCTTTTTTTCATGTCTCTAAGAATTTCAGATTCTTTTTTCCTAGCTTTATTCCAAATAATAAAAATGTGAATTTCAGACATATCTATTCAGTAACTTACAACACATTTGTATTATTTTTTAATAAAATGGTGAAATATTCCATTTGTGGATCATTTTGAATATTCTCTATTACGTGGTCTAGTTTTACATGCTTTACATCATTTATTGATGCTACAATTGGCATATCTACACCTCTTGGAATATAATATACGATATCATATCCTAAATCTTTCAAATTTTTTAAAAATTTTAATGATTTTTCAATTCCCATAAAATCTCTATGAACTTCAATTTGTAACATTGGTTTTAATTTTGAAAGAGTCTTTTGAGCACCTTCAAAAATTTCATATTCATATCCTTCTAAATCCACTCTAATTAAATTTAATTTATTTAATTTTATTTCATCAATAAAATTATCAATAGTTCTACATTTTATTTTTATAATATTTCCTTTATCCCCATGATCATTGTCTTTTTCCTCTATTATCCTACTCCAGTTAGAACTATTACTTACAAAAAAATCAACAATACTTTCTTTGTTAGTGAATGCAAAATTATAGGATGAAATATTTTGATATTTTTGTAATTTAATATTTTTTTTAAATAATTCAAATGTTGATGGAGCTGGTTCTACACCTATTACTTTTCCAGTCTTTCCAACTTTTAAACTCTCTAAAAATGCAAAATAACCTAGATTTGCACCTACATCTAAACAAATCATTCCTTCCTCTAATTGTTCAGATAAAAATTTTGTATTCAAAGGTTCATGAATATTAAACATTGATAATTCTTCTGAAATTCCCTTATCGCTTGGATTTACATTCATTTCATAACCATTAACTGTTATTTTATTTTCTTTATTTCCAAGAAAAAATCTTTTAATCAAAATAGTATGATAAAGATATGATGCACGTATAGTTTTTGAAATCCCATAAGTTTTTCTATGATCAACTAATGCATGTTTTATTCCTTTAGTATATTTCATATTCTATTTTTCATCTCTCTATAATTTATCTTGATATTATTCATATTTTCATTATTAATTGGACACTTTTCTATATTTGAATAAAATTTGTACGTGTTTAACTATTTTTCTATTCATTCCTCAAATAATCAATAGGAATAAACATTTAGTCTGGTGTTCTATTTGATGAATAATGAAATTGATTTGTATCCCTGCATTTAACGAAGAAGCTCGTTTGAGCGATGTCATTGTTGAAGCAAAAAATTATGCTGATTTAGTAGTAGTATGTGATGATGGTTCATCTGATAATACTTCAAAAATTGCTATTTCTAATGGTGCTGAATTAATTCGTCATTCAAAAAATTTAGGAAAGGGATCTGCAATGAAATCATTATTTAATTATGCAAAAGATCACAATGCTGAATTAGTTGTTATGATAGATGGTGATGGCCAATTCAAAGCAAATGAAATACCACTTTTGATTAAGCCAATATTGAATGGTTATGATGTTGTTATTGGTAATAGATTGGGAAAGAATTCAAAAATGCCAAATTATCGAACATTTGGAAATAAAGTGTTAGATAAAATAACGAATATTGCAGCTGATTTACCTTTTGAAGATACTCAAAGTGGATTCAGATCATATTCTAAAAAAGCTATAGAGTCAATATCCATTCAATCAGATGGTTTTGGTTCAGATGCTGAAATATTAGTTAATGCAGCACAAAAAAATCTAAAAATTACAGATGTCCCTGTTTCAGTTCTATATGATATTGGTACCAAAACATCTACAAAAAATCCTATATCTCATACAACTGAAGTTGTTCTTTCTCTAATTGAATTAATTTCAATTAGAAGACCTCTGTCTTATTTGGGAATTCCTGGAATTATTATATTTGCAATGGGAATAATTTTTTCTATTATTGTAATTACATTATTCAATGAAACTAGATACTTTTCAATTCCTTACATGCTATTAACAATTGGCTCATTTACTTTGGGTCTAATTTTGATAATGATGTCTGTTTTACTGTTTAGTATAAAAAATTCAAATCAAAAGAATTAATTTTTTAAAATTATATTTGATTTTTAGGCTCAAAATCTTATTCAATTTTAATATATTTTTAATTATTTTCTGAAATTTCTTTTTTAATAAAATCAATTGCACTCACTGGTGATGGATCTATTTTTGATAGAACTGCATGATAAATTGTTGTGTAATCAAGTAAATACATGAGAGAAATAGTTTTTGTTAAAATATTTCCTGAAACAGAATTAACTTCTTTAAAATCTATATTATTTTTGATAAAAAATTTTTTAATTATTGTAAATCTCTCTTTTGTTTTAATATAATCATCTTTTCCTTGCAAAAGTATTGGCTGCACTTCTGATAATCTTTCCCATGACACTATTCCATTATGACAAGATTCTATTATATCTTCAGTAATTACATGAGTTTTTGCATTTTCCTGTAATGATGATTTGAATCTAGTTGCAACTGGTTCTAAACCATGAGGATAATAAATAATAGGAATCTTTGATAACCATTTTGCTAAATTTATTGCAGGATTTGAATCTGATAAATTATTGGAATCAATTTCTTTTTTTATTCTATCTAATTCATCCAATGAATCTATTATCTCCTGCTTTTCAATTGGGAGGATTGAATTTAATATTTTTAATATTGTATATGTAAAATTAATTAGAGATGTTCTTGGAGAATGAAATTTTGGAATTTTCCTAAATATTATTTGATTATCGTGACAAAATTTTTCCATTTTGCCTCCTGATGAAAATGCAATTACATTACAATTAATTTTTTTTGCAGAATTTAAAACTGTTAGAGTCTCATCTGTATTCCCTGATACACTTGTAATTACTACCAGAGTATTTTTATCAACAGTCTTCGGTAATAGATATCCTTTAATCCGAGATACATGAATATCACTTTTTGATAAAATTGAAGAAAATAAATCACCAATAGCACCAGACCCACCCATACCAACAAAAACAATATGATCTACATTTTGAAAATCTATTAATTTTTGCTCTGATTCAAATGACTTCCTTGCAATTTTTGGCCATTCATCATAAATTTTATACATTTTCTCTTTATCATATTTGTTTAATTCAATTATATCCAATATTCATAATTCAATATCTACAATAAAATATCTATCTACACTATGCTAAGTCAATTCATTTTTAAAAACCCTTTTTTTAATAATAATATGCAAAATGTAACTGGTTTACGTACTGTCGAATGGAAAAATAATAGAGTGATCATGATTGAACAAACCAAACTCCCTAATGAATTAATTTTTGTAGAATATGATGATTTTAATCAAGTTGCCAATGCTATCAAAACTTTGATAGTTAGAGGTGCTCCTGCAATTGGAGTATCTGGTGCATTTGGATTAGGATTAGCTGCATTACAAAGTAAAGCATCAACAAAAGAAGAATTATTGTCCGACTTGGAAAAAGCAAGAAAAATTCTTTTTGCAACTAGACCAACTGCAGTAAATTTAGGTTGGGGATTGAAAAAAATTATGGATATTGCAAAGACTGGGGAAACTACAGAACAAATTCGTGAATTAGTAATTACCACTGCTAAAAAAATGGCAGATGAGGATATTGAGATTAACAAATCTATGGGAAAAAACGGTTCTATTCTTTTTGATGATAATGACACCATTATGACTCATTGTAATGCTGGGGCATTAGCTACTGTTGGATATGGAACTGCGTTAGGTGTAATTAGAGCAACTCGAGAAAGTGGAAAAAATGTTAAAGTAATTGCAACTGAAACTAGACCAATCCAACAAGGTTCAAGATTGACTGCATTTGAATTAAAACATGATGGGTTTGATGTTAGTTTAGTTCCGGATACTGCTGTAGGATATTCTATGGCAAACGGTTTAGTTAACAAAGTTGTAGTTGGTGCAGATAGAATTGTAAAAACTGGTCATGTTTTTAATAAAATTGGCACATATCAAGTGGCAACAATGGCAAAACAACATGGAATTCCATTTTATGTAGCAGCACCGTTATCTACAATTGATATGGAGACAAAGGCTGATGATGTAATTATTGAAATGAGAAAAGGTAGTGAAGTTACTGGAATTGGTGATAAAAAGACCGCACCTGATGATATTGGTGTAATCAACCCTGCATTTGATATGACTCCTCCTGAATTGATTGCAGGAATTATTACTGAAAAAGGCGTGGCTACAGCCCCTTATGAGGAATCTATTCTAAAATTATTTGAAGCTAATAATTAGAAAGTTTTTATTGTTTTTCAAACTGTTGTATAAAATATGAGTACTGTTTCTACACAAGCAATTGAGGATTCTTTAAAACAATGTATGGATCCTGAAGTTCCTCTAAATATTGTAGAAATGGGATTAATTTATGGAATCGATGTTAAAGAAAATAATGACGTTGATATCAAAATGACCATGACTACTCAAGGATGCCCTTTACATGAAACTTTAGTTGCAGATGCAACAAGATTTGCTAAAAAAGTTCCTGGAGTAAATAATGTTAATATTGAAATCGTATGGGAGCCTGCATGGTCAATGGATAAAATGACTGAAGAAGGAAAACTCAAAATTAAAGAAATGGGTGCAGCTGGATTAAATACACCTGCACCAATTAACTATGAAACTGCATTACCTCAAGGTGTTGGAAAATTAGTGCAACAAGAAGATGGTTCTATGGTATTAGCAAATGAACATGAACAAGGATTTATGGTAAATCAAGCAATTGTTGATTTTTGGAAATCTTGTAATGGAGAACGTAAAGTCACAGATCTAGTTGAAGTATTTGCACAACAAACAGGATTACAAAGAAATCAAGTTGAAAAAGAAGTTATGCAATTATTGCAACAACTACGTGATGGTGGATTAATTGCAATTGCAGGTCAACCTGATACACCAAATGTTGAATTTAAAAAATAATTTTTAAAAAATATAATTTGAGTTTGCACCATCAAAGTTTATTGTAACGCCTGATAGATATTTTACCTTATTTTCAATTATTCCTTTCACAAAATTTCCAATCTCTTCAGGTTCTCCTAATCTTTTCATAGGTAATGTTTTTTCATATTCTTTCACATTTTCAATTAATTCTTGTGTTCTATCTGTATTGATTGGACCTGGTGCGATACTAATACAACTAATATTGTTTTGAGCATATTCTTTACTTAATACTTTGAAAACTTCTGCAAATGCTGCACGATATGCTGAAGAAATAATTAATTTTACATTTGGTTCTTTAATTACATTTGAACTAATGAGAAAAATATATCCATTTTCATTAATACTTATTTTTTGTAAAATAGTGCAAAACCCTAAAAATAATTGATTATGATATTTTTCCCAATCCTCTTTAGTAATAGTTGAGAATAGTTTTGGTTCTGGACCTCCTGTATTTAGAATTAAAATGTCTGTTTCATTATGTTCTTCTAAAAATTTGTTCACTGATTCTAAATTTGATGTATCAATGTCTTTCTTGGATGCAGCAAAAACATCAATCTCTATTAATTTTAATGAGTCTGAAATTGCTTTACCAATTCCACGTGAACCACCTAAAACAATTGCTCTAGTCATATAATAATTGAAGATTAGTTCTAATTAAATTTCATTATTTGTTAAAATTAAAACAATATTTTTTATATTATAAAAATTAAAAATAATGTAATTTAATTAAATTACATTTTTCCTTGTTGCCATGCCTGATTAAATTTTTTGATGGCTTCTTGATATGCTGTTATTGATTCATCGCTTGATGCTGTAAGAAATTTTTCCCATTGAACATTGAATTTTTTTATTGATTCAATATTGGTTTCTTTGAAAATATTTTCAATCATTTTTGTTTGTTGTTTAACATATTCTGGACCGATTTCTTCCCAAGTATTTTCCCAACTCAAACTGACTTTTTTTAATAATTCTGCATCTGATCCTATTGCTTTTTGACATGCATCATGATATGTCATCAATGTTTGATTTGTAGCCTTTTGCCATTGTGCTAAAGATTCTTTCCAACCACTTAATGCAGAATTATATTCTTTCCAGGCTTTCTCAAATTCAGGTTTTTTTGAAGATGCTTTAGTTTGTTTTTTTGGTTTGGGCGTTGATTTTTTGACTATTTTCTTTTTACTATTGGATTTTTTTTTGACAGCCATGTCTTGAATTATTCTAATAGAAGTTAAATCTTTAAAGAATTTTGAGGTTAGTTTCTCTCAAAATTTTGATGCTTTAGAAAAACTCGGAATATGTTTTTCATCTTTATTTTTAAATAATTTATAATGACTTTTACATAAATTTCTGGTTTCTTTAAAACTAATTTTTACAGTTTGTATGGCTTTTTCTTTACATTCAGAAATACTGCATTGCAATATGGTACATAATTGGTATTTCTTAATAAAACTTTGAAATTATACAATTACCTCTGCTAACTTTTTTATGATTGTAGTTTATTGCAAAAATT
>Ga0315322_10001278_pt1 | contig 19467 bp, 19 predicted proteins | sample M110021515metaG_FD_203461 | JGI IMG/M metagenome (GOLD analysis project Ga0315322, IMG submission 203461) | Ammonia-oxidizing marine archaeal communities from Monterey Bay, California, United States - M1 100m 21515 | ecosystem: Environmental > Aquatic > Marine > Intertidal zone | place: USA...
CCACCGGAGTCCCCAAGGCTCTTGCCACGTGGACGCAACCGGTGTCCGGGGCAACAAGCAAGTTGATGACGCTTATGAGGCCAGTCCATTGCGGAAGGGTGGTTTTGCCGGTCAAGTTCATGATCTTGCCGGGGAAACAAGAAGCGAGTTTGGCATTGAAGGAGACTTCTTCGCTACCGTCTCCCCCGAGAAGGCAAACGATGATGCCCCTGTCGACAAGATGCTCGATAATTCCCCTGTACCCCTCTTCGGACCACCTTCTTTCGTCCTTGCTGGGAGTTGTTGCAATACCAACGCGAGGAAAACCTTCCGGCAGTTCCCGATTAGCCCAATCGACATCCATACAGGCAAAAGCTCCTGCCCATGAAACCTCATGATCGACAACCCCAATTTTTTGGGCAAACGCCAGATAAGCATCAACGAAATGCTGATCTTCACAAGGGATTGATTCGTCTATAAAGAATCGATGGAAATCCTTACCCCTTCTTCGGTCAAAACCTATTTTGCGCTTAGCTGAAATCTGCATGCTTACCAAGTGGGCGGAGAAACTGGCTTGCAGAAGCAATAGGGTATCGAAGCTCAACCCCCGAAGAGTCTTTCGGTTATTCGATATTGCGCCCAATGATTTCGGTTTCTCTACAATCACCCACTTGACTCGCTGTATCGGGCCGAGCAAGTCAACCGTTGGTTGTGTCGTGACCCATGTTATCTCGGCATCAGGGAAAGCCTTGAGCAGGGCATTGACGAGCGGCACCACGAGCACGACGTCACCGAGGGCGGATAATCGCAACAAGCCGATCTTCTTCATATTTCAACTGATTTTTCAGTATTCACATTGAATGGTTGAACATTGTCCGAAAGATGAATACTTAAATTCCTTTTGCAGAACGAGGCTTAAGTTGCTAAACCAATGGCTTTCAAGTAGCGAACAAATCATCATGATCGACATAACTCACTTAAGACAGGAAGTTACCGAACTCAAGACGGCAATTACGCGCAAGAAGTTTGAATGCGATTTGGACTCGATTGTCGAACTCGATCGGAAGAGAAGGGATTGCATTGCCAGAGCCGAGAAGGCGAGGGGAGGGCAAAAGGCCGCCAACGACGAAATGTCGAAGCTGCAAAAGGGATCACCCGAATTCCTTGAAAAGGTGGCTCGAATGAAAGAAGTCGCCGCCGAAGTGAAGGAACTTGAAGCAGTCGCCAAACAGGCGGACGACCGCTTTCAGGAGGCCTTTCTTTCCATTCCCAACATCCCCCACGAATCCGTGCCGGATGGAGACTCGGAGACCGACAACCAAGTCGTCTCCACTTGGGGGGAAGTAAAGGGTGATTTCCCTCACGCCATCCCTCATTACGATATTCCCTGGTTCGGCAAGATGGTCGACTTCCCACGCGGCGTAAAGGTTGCCGGAGCCGGCTTCCCTTTTTATGTAGGCGAAATGTCTCAGCTCGTCCGAGCCCTGATCAACTTTTTTCTGGAAGAAGCTGGAGGCAACGGTTACCAGGAAGTGCACTCTCCGATCGTGGTAAATGCGGCGAGTGCCACGGCGACCGGTCAACTGCCTGACAAGGAAGGCCAGATGTACGTCGATACGAATGAGGACATCTACCTGATTCCAACGGCTGAAGTACCCGTAACGAATTTTTTCCGCGATGAAATTATTCCGCCCGAGGATCTGCCTCTCAAGCGGGTTGCCTATACCCCCTGTTTCCGAAGGGAAGCGGGAAGCTGGGGCAAGGATGTTCGTGGGCTCAACCGCCTGCACCAATTCGACAAGGTCGAGCTAGTCAAATGGGTGCACCCGGATCACAGCTTTGAAGAACTCGAATCGCTCAGGATTGACGCCGAAGGGTTGCTTCAAAAGCTCGAGCTTCCCTACCGGGTCTTGTTGATTTGCTCTGGGGACATCGGCTTTCCCCACTCCAAGCAGTTTGACCTCGAGGTATGGGCGGCAGGCCAAGAAAGATGGCTTGAGGTCTCCAGTTGCAGTAATTTTACGGACTTCCAAGCCCGCAGGGCGAACATCCGTTTTCGTGGGCCCGATGGCAAACCGCAACCCGTCCACACCCTTAACGGTTCGGCTTTGGCTATCCCACGTGTCCTGGCTGGCATTCTTGAGAATCATTTGCAAGCAGATGGTCGAGTGAAAGTCCCGGAATGCTTGCGAAAATGGTTCCCCAAGGAATTCATTGGGCCCTGAGGAGCCCTTTTGCCAAGTGACCGAACAGTTGCCTTCTGGGCCTGAATTACATGCCCTCTCCAATAAGCTACTCGCGAGTTTCCCATTGGAATGTTGGCAGGGCAGGGCCAGTCGCGCCATAAAAGAATCGGAAGGTGGGAAAATTGCCGTAGCCTGTTCGGGTGGCGCTGATTCAACCTTTGCCCTCTTATTGATTCATGCAGCATTCCCTCAATGTCGCGAAAACATTCATGTTCTTCATTACAACCATAGGCTAAGGGCTGATTCGGATGAAGATGAGGATTTCGTCGCCAAATTGGCTCAGCGTCTCGATTTGACCTGCTCGACCTGCCGCTCCGGGGGGCCGAACCCAAAAGTTGACGAAGGAACCCTCAGGAACGAGAGATTAAGCTCATTCATCGATTTTTGCCAACGGAGCAAAACTGACCTCATTGTCCAAGGTCATAACCAGGATGACGTTGCCGAAACCATCATCTGGAGACTTTCGCGGGGCTCAAGCCCACAGGGGCTTTGTGCTCCCCGCCCCGTCCACAAACATGGCGAGGTTCATATCGTTCGGCCATTCATCAGCATTAGCCGTGAGGATATCCGTTCCGGTCTTGCTGAGATCAAGATGCCTTGGCGGGAAGACTGCACCAACCAGTCCTTAGATTATCTTCGTAACCGTATTCGAATGAATGGCCTCAGATTGCTTAAAGACGATGTCGACAGGAACTTGCTCCGAGGCATGAGCCGGAGCAGGGAGTTGCTAGAAGAGCAGGAAGATGCCATGGAAGAGTGGGTCAGGCTCTCTCAAAGTAACTGCGTCAGGAACGGGGGCATCGATGCCATCGAGTTAAGCAAGATTCCCGTCGCGATAAGGAGAAGAATTATCTACAATTGGCTTTCTGGCGAATCGCCCGCCGCTGCAATTAGCTCTAACCAAATGGAGCAAATCCTCGAATGCATCGATTCTGGCGAAAAACTGGTTTTATCCCTCTCTCCCAATACCAAAATCGAAAGTCGCGAAGGGCTTATCGTCTTGAAAAATGACAAGCGGAGAGCTCCAGGCTGGCCTCTTTGCTCATTCCCGCAAAACCAACCGTTGTGCCTGCCTGATAAGAATTTCGTCCGGTTCACTACTTTAAAAACAACCCCTAGCCTGACCAACCGAATTCTTTCCGGCCAAGTTGACACATCACGGGAAGCCTTCGTCACGACGCAAGGAAGCCCGCCTCTTGTTTTCTTTGCTCGGACCCGACTTCCGGGCGATGCTTACAGACCTATCGGGGCACCCGGAAGGAAAAAAGTGAAAAACTGGATGATCGACAGAAAGCTCGATACTTCCCTAAGGGACTCGATACCATTGATAATGAATTCAGCGGGAGAAATAATTTGGATCCCCGGGCTTCCTCCGGCCGAAAGCCATCGTGTTGAAGCTAGTGAGAAGATGGTAATCCATTTGACTTACGAACACTCTGCTACATATTTGTAGGTTGTGGAAAACAAGCCCCCGACTCCCCCCGAGGAACCAACGCGAAGCTTCCAGCCCAAGATCCTTCTTATCTGGCTGGCAATACTGGCTGCAATCGTTGGATTGGTGGTTTCCCAATCCGGAAATCAAAAAACTACCGCAGGCAGTCTTAGTACAATAGATCAGCTGATCAAGGCAGCGGAGGAAGACCGCATTGACCTCGCTACAATTCAAAGCAATCCCAAAGGGGGCGAAGAATGGTATCTGATTAGGGGTGAATTCACCAAGGATTCCAAGCCGATGGATTTCGTAGTAGAAGGAAGGGTAACCGAATCAGAGTACAAGGAACTCAGGAATAGTCTGGGTGATCGTCTCACCGAATCCCCCTCCAGCACGATCTGGACAGATCTGCTCTTCAGCCTGCTTCCATTCCTATTAATTATTGGATTGCTTTATTTTCTTTTCGTCCGCCAGCTTAGAATGGCAGGGAAGGGCGCATTGAACTTCGGGAAAAGCAAAGCCAAAATGCTCACCCGCGAGAACGAAAAAATCTTATTCTCTGATGTCGCAGGTTGCGACGAAGCAAAGGAAGAAGTTTCGGAAATCGTCGATTTCCTAAGAGAACCTAAGCGTTTTCGTAAAATTGGGGGCAAAATACCTAAAGGAGTACTCATGGTGGGGCCGCCAGGCACTGGCAAAACTCTTTTGGCCAAAGCGGTAGCCGGGGAAGCGGATGTACCCTTTTTCAGCATAAGCGGATCGGATTTCGTCGAGATGTTCGTCGGAGTAGGGGCTGCCCGTGTAAGGGACATGTTTGAGCAAGGAAGGAAAAGCGCTCCCTGCCTTATATTCATAGACGAGATCGATGCCGTTGGCCGTCAGCGGGGAGCTGGACTTGGCGGAGGAAACGACGAGCGGGAGCAAACGCTCAACTCTCTTCTGGTGGAGATGGACGGCTTTGATGGACACGAGGGCGTAATTATTATCGCAGCAACAAATAGGCCCGACGTTTTGGACAATGCTCTTTTGCGCCCGGGCCGGTTCGACCGACAAGTCATGATCGACTTACCGGACCTCGAAGGCAGAGAAGCTATCCTCAAGGTTCATGCCAAGAAAATTAAGCTCAGCGAAGACGTCGAGCTCCATTCGCTCGCCCGGGCCACCGTCGGATTTTCCGGTGCAGACTTGGCTAATCTCCTCAACGAAGGCGCGCTCATAGCCGCCCGAAGAAGAAAAAAGGTAGCGGAAAGAATCGATCTGGATGACGCTCGTGAAAAGATTTCCTTCGGCAGAGAAAGAAGAAGAGTAATGGATGATGAAGATCGTAAAATCATTGCTTATCACGAGGCTGGACATGCAATTGTCCAAGCCGTGGTGGACGACGGTCTTTTGCCAATCCACAAAGTTACGATTATCCCAAGAGGTCAGAGTCTTGGAAGTACCATGTTTACCCCGAAGAAGGATATCTTGAACCATAGCAAAAGGCGCGTGCTCAACCAGGTCTGCTGTGCAATGGGAGGACGTGCTGCGGAGGAAATTGAAATAGGGGATGTAACAAGTGGCGCTGCAGGCGACATCAGAATGGCAACGAATATTGCACGCAGCATGGTTTGCGACTGGGGAATGAGTGACCTGGGGATGATTTCATTCGGTGACAAGCAAGATCAAGTCTTTTTAGGAAAGGAACTATCGAGGGCTCAAAATTACAGCGAGGAAACCGCCCAAAAGATCGACATTGCAATCAAGGGAGTAATTGACGAGCAATTCGATCGAGCCAAGAACATTCTCCAGGAAAACATTGCCGCCCTTCATAAATCAGCCGAGGCCTTGCTCGAATACGAAACAATCGAGGGCAAACACATCCATGAAATCCTTGAACACGGCAAAATACTGTCCCCGGTCATTAATTCCAAGCCCGAGGGCGACAAGGAAGCTGAAACCGATGAACCTTCATCTCCCACGGACGCTGAGGAGGAGAAAGGAGACGGCATAAATCCAGGCGGTGAACCAGCGGGTGCTCCTGCATGAGCAGAAACATCCCTTTGAACTTGCCTAAATCTTACATATCCTTCATTTTTCATACCGATTATGAGCAGACATCCAAGTTTCAAGCCACCAGGTGGCCTTAGTAAAAAACGCAACGTCTTGAAGCGTTTTGAACGCGTAGAACTTCTCAAGAAGCGCGGGCAATGGAAGGAAGGGGACCGAGTCGTCTCTCTTGTTAAGACAAAACCCGAGGATTAATTCCCCCCATCTTGGCGGTTCGCGTTGTGCACCCACTCATGGTAACCGCCGCTCGCAGTAGCTTCCCAGCTCGTCCATTGCGGATTTTCGTAAGGATGTAACTTCATAACCTCGCTCTCCAATTGTTTTATTTTCTTTGGGACGAACTTCATCAGAATCCTCCACTCGGGTTCCTTGCTTAGTTTTCCTTTCCAAAAAAAAGTTGATTCAATCGGACCCTCGACTTGCCCACAGGCAATCAAACCATCCGCCAAAAGAGACTCGACTATGCGCAAAGCCGTTTTCTTATCCGGACAGGTGGTTGTGGCTATACCGATTACTTGCTTCATAATCTAAAAATAAATTGCAATTAAGGGCATAATGTTTAATGTATCGAATCTTTCATTCTACGCGACACTCAAAAAACCAAGCCTGTGAGAGACGAATACCTAAAAGAAGCCCAAGCTATCATTCCCGACCCGAACGCGTTGATCAACGTGGTTTCCCGTCGTTCCAAACAGCTTAAGTTTGGAAACAAACCTTTGGTTGAATCTCTCGAGAAACTTGAGCCCGAAGATATCGCCCTGCGCGAGATCATCGAAGGAAAGATTTCCTATCAGGAATGGGAAGATGACGAGGCGGATGAGTAATTTTTTTGATCGTCCCCCCAAAAGCTAAGTTTTCACATCCGGTTTTGGGATACACAATCCCATAGCCGTGTCATCCAAAAGAAAAAAGCAAGATTCCCTGCCCGTCCTTACAAACTCAAAGGCACGGCACAAATACCTGTTGGGAGAGAAATTTGAAGCGGGTATCGTCCTGAGTGGCACTGAGGTAAAGTCCATCCGCTCAGGCAACGCCCAAATATCCGAGTCATTTGCCAGGTTCGTCAAGGATGAGCTCTTTCTCTTCAATGCACATGTCGCAGAGTACGAACACGGCGGTGAGGACAACCATCCCACCCAACGACCGCGGAAACTCCTGCTCAAGCGAAGGGAACTGTCAAAGCTCAAGGCCGAAGTGGAAGCTGCAGGAAAAGCCTTGGTTCCTTTGAGGGTTTACTTCAAGGATGCTCTGATAAAATGCCAAATCGCCGTGGGAACGGGAAAAAACCAGCGGGACAAAAGACAGGACCTGAAGAAGCGTGTGGCTCAACGGGAAGCAGACCAGGCACTGAAGAATTCGATGAAGCGATGATCGAAATCATCCTGTATTGTCCGGAAATACCGCAAAACACCGGAAACATTGGCAGAATATGCGCCTTTGCAGATTGCCGCCTTCACTTGATTCACCCTTTGGGTTTCGAGATTTCGGACAAAAACCTCAGACGTGCAGGAATGGATTACTGGAAATCGTTGGATTTGATCGAACACAAGGATTGGCCGACCTTCATCCGCTCCGAACACCGACCAAAAAACATATATCTCTTCACAACGCACGGGGACAAATCCTTTTGGGATGCTTCATTCCGCAAAGGAGACGGATTGCTTTTTGGCAACGAGGGGAAAGGTATCCCTCAAGAAGTTCATGATTGGGCGGGTGACCAAAGGTTGATGATCCCAAAGAGAAACAACGGTTTGCGCTCACTTAACTTGGCCGTATCGGTGGGAATTGCATCCTACGAAGCAATCCGGCAAATTTCGGCAAACGACTGAAGCGCAGGCAGAAAGGATGACTGCCTCCGCATCAATTGTACTTCCTTACCGTGATTCCGCAGAGACTCTTGACGAATGCCTGAAGTCCATTCAAGGACAGTACCTCAAAGACTGGGAACTGCTAGCCGTAAACGACCATTCTTCGGACAACTCGGAAAAGATAGTTCGCGGATATGCGTCCAAAGACAGTCGCATTAAGCCAATGAAATCCATCCCCAAAGGGCTTGTCCCGGCATTGAACCTAGGAACAATGCATTCGGTGGCGCCCTTTGTCGCAAGAATGGATGCCGACGACCGAATGCTCCCGGAACGTCTTCGTGCTCAAGTCGGCTTCATGGAGAAAAACCCCGAAGTGGGTCTTGTTTCCTGCAAGGTTGAATATTTCTCCTCGTCACCAAATGACACACGGGGCTACGAAAGTTACGTCGATTGGACAAACAAACTGCTTTCTCATAAGGAAATATCGGTGAACCGCTTCGTGGAAAGTCCTTTTGCTCATCCGTCGGTCCTTTTCCGCAAAAGCCTGCTCGATAAATTCGGGCCTTACGAGGATGGTGATTTCCCGGAAGATTATGAACTTTGGCTCAGGCTTCTTTCACATGGAGTCAGGATGAAAAAAATCGATAAAGTTTTGCTTCAGTGGCGGGATCGTCCGGAAAGGCTGTCCCGTAAATGCAAAAGATATTCAAAAGACGCATTTCAAAGGACAAAGGCTCGCTACTTGGCCATGTGGCTGAACGAACATATCGATCGGGGGATGGCATTGACAGCTTGGGGGGCAGGAAAAGTGGCAAGGAAACAAGCTGCCCACCTATCCAGAGAAGGCGTAGACATAGAACGGTTCTTCGACGTAGACCCAAAGAAGATTGGCACCCCGCGTCAGGGGTTGTGCGTGTCTTCGATCGAGGATATTCCCCCTCCCGGAAAGATTTTCCTGTTGGTTCTCGCGGGAGCCCGTTCGGCAAGAAAGAAAATCACCCGTTTTCTTGAGTGCAAAGAATATTCGCCCGGAAAAGACTACCTCTTCCTCGCCTAAAATACGCAAATGCAGGTTTTCAACTTGCGATCGGCTTGGACGACCCTAATTCTGAACGATCCAAGCTACAACAACCCACCAGATTTAACCCAATGAAAACAAGTTTGTATATTCTTTGCCTTTTTCTCGGAACATCATTTGCCTTCGGAGCCAAGCCACCAACAGGCTTTACGGCAATTTTCAACGGAAAGGATCTTTCCGGTTGGTGGGGATTGAAAACGGAAGATCCCGCCAAGTGGATGGCTCTGTCACCCCAAGAACTCAAAAAGAAGAGAAAGGCGAGCATCGAAGACATTAATCAACACTGGAGCGTAAAAGACGGCGTCGTGATCAACGACGGTAAGGGCCTGTATCTTTCAACCGTAAAAAACTATGGTGATTTTGAGCTCATGCTCGAGTACAAGACTGTGGCAGGAGCGGACAGCGGAATCTATTTGCGTGGCGTTCCTCAAGTCCAAATTTGGGATACCACCGAAAAAGCCGGTAAATGGAAACTTGGAGCCGACAAGGGATCGGGCGGTTTATGGAACAATGGAAAAGCCGGCGCCCCAGGTCGGGATCCATTGGTTCATGCAGACAAGCCTTTCGGAGAATGGAATTCATTTCACATTACCATGAAAGGCACCCTCGTTACAGTCGTCCTCAATGGCAAGCTTGTCGTTGACAAGGCTCCCCTGAACAATTTCTGGGACAGAAAGACACCCATCGCGGAAAGAAAACCCTTGATCAAAAGAGGGCCCATACAATTGCAGACTCATGGAGGAGAAATCAGTTGGCGCAATATCTATGTCAAGGAATTGTCGTCCCCAAACGCTGACTGACCGATACCCAATTAAAAAGATCATAGCCATGGACCCGGCCAATTGCCCACCCATAGCGATCCGGTGCCTTCAGTAACATTTGAATCAAAAGACTCTCCCGCCATCAAAAGCGCCAAGCTTGCGAAGGACGGGGGGACGGTGCGGTTCGTCGTGAAGGACATGCAACGGGGACATGCTCACGAACTCAAGTCCCCTGGTCATCGCTCAAAAGAAGAAAATCACCCATTGCTTCACGATAGGGCATACTATACGATTTTGCATTTCCCGAAATCCCAGTTTTCACAAAGATTGAATCCCCGACCCCCAATTCCCGCAAATTCTTGAGCAATAGCTTCAAGTCCTGGAAACCTTATCAAAACATCTTACGGTCATGAAATTCCTGTCCCCCATTGCTCTGTTACTGCTTTGCGCTCAAGCTTACCCTCAAGACGGCAAGCCAACCTCCATCCGGGTAACGGACGGTCCTATCCTCGGCCGCCCGGAGACCGACTCAATGACAATTTGGGCTCGAACCGACCGGCAAGGGAAAGTCAACGTGCTTTACGGAAGGAGCACCAAGAAGCTCGATCAGTCCGCTGCCTTCGTCACGCGCGGCGCCCAGTATGACTACACGGGAACCATTACCCTTGATGGGCTAAAGCCAAACACCAAGTACCACTACCGCATCGAAGATCACCAATTATCCGGTTCCTTCCGTACCATGCCTTCGTCCGAGGACTTCCGTAATCCTGAGGGAAACCCCAATGGGCTCTTTAACTTTCGGTTCGAATTCGCATGCGGAAATAACCCGAAAGGGTCAGGAGACAGTGCGGGGCCGACCTTGCCCGTTTTTGACACACTGAACAAGCAAGTCCGCGAAAAGATCAATTTCGCCATACTGAACGGGGACTGGCTTTACGAAACTCGACGCGACTATCCACCTGAGGAATGGTTGCACCAAGTCGGTTTGCCCGGAACGGCCACCCCTCGCATTGTCCGTCAAGCGCCCACGATCGTAGGGGTTTGGCAAAACTACAAAGACTTGCTCCACCGAGGCAGGAACCTCGCCGAGTGGCACCGGCATGTCCCCAGCTATTTCACTGCGGATGACCATGAACTGATAAACGACATCTACGGGGCAGGCGAAACGGGCTACGTCAACCGCCGGGCGGTATTCAGGGACATTGCGACTCAGGCTTGGTTCGACTACTTGGGCTGGGCAAACCCCACCGAGCATGATGCCCCCGCATGGTTCGGCATGGCAAAACTAAGCAAGGGGAGCGACCTGTTGGAAGACAATAATGCTGACTTCACGAAACTCGACCTTGAACAAATGGCCAATCTGCACGTTCATTGGGGGACGAGCACCGCCGGAGTACCAGACTCGACCTTGGATGCGGAAGCGGGCGACCCCAATGCCGCAGTCTATGAGATTGAAAAAGTTCTCGGACCTCACAGGTTAAAAATCAAGCCAGAGGCAAAGGCCGACGGACAAGCTGCATACTCGATCGGGCGGCGATGCTACGGAAAGTTTACCGTGTCGAATTGCGATTTCTTTCTCCTTGATACGCGTTCCCACAGAAGCCTCCATAACGTGGATAACCCTGACAACCCCAATGCAACCATGATTGGAAAGCAGCAACTGAATTGGCTCAAGGAGGGGATCCGTAAGAGCAAGTCGGATTTCATCTTCGTGGTTTCCTCAGTCAATTTCATGGTTCCGCATGTCGGGAGCGGGGGGGGAGACGACAAGCAGGCTGCCATCAAGAAGGACGATGCATGGACCGTATTCCTCAAGGAGCGCGAGGAATTGATTGAGTTCTGGGACGGGTTGGACAAAGCGGTATTCGTTCTGACGGGTGACCTGCACAACAGTTTCGCGATCAAGATCACGGACAATGTCTACGAGTTCGCCAGTGGTCCGCACAATTCGATCAATCACGCCCCGATGAAGGACGAGGGAGGAAGACCCTCAAACGGGAAATTCAAATACGGCCCTCGCGCCTGCGATATCAGGTGGTCCAGTTACGCCATGGCGGACATCCCCCGGGCAAGCCGCACCTTTCCTCATTATTGCGTCGTGCAAGTCAACAACGTGTTCAACAACCCAGTCGAGCGTGACGGCGAGCGTTGGTTCGCCTTTCCGCACCCACAGGTCATTTTTCAGTTCCACGATGCCTTTACCGGCGAACTCCGCTACTCGGAAACGATCGTGCTGGGGTTAGACTAGCTCTACTACTGCAACGGAACGATTGGAGTATCCCAACCAGCCATATCGCTTGGCTTGGTGCCCGTTTTTCGCCGACCCTTGTTCCTTGCCCAAGTACCATTAAAAGGACCGACGAAATCGACCTTCAGGTCACCATTGATTGAATCTTCCAATCCGGAAGCCCATATGCATCCATTAATGAGAAGGCGGCGATAGCCGTCGCTCTCGATGTCATTGGATGCACCATAAGTACTGGTAAAGACTCGCCCCTTCGACTTCCCGTCCTTCCCAAGATAATGCCGCACCCAGGCACCGGGGACAGGCTTGCGGGTCTCGTCATCGGGTGAGTCCGGTGACATTCCCTTGAGGGGTTGGGCCATGGCCAAAGCGGTATAAGGCTCCAATGGATTGGTGTTGTAGCCACCGCACTGGGCCCACATGTTTTTTACGCCCCGCAGAATCGGATGCTTTGCCTGTTCGGGAACAATGTCCAAACGGGTGCTCGAACGATGATTGCCTCCATAATGCCCTGCCCATTTTTCACCCAGAACCTGACGACCGAAGCCATCCTTGTACTCTGATCCGGCATAACCGTTGTTGTACTTCGCGTAAGGACTATCCTTGGGTATCTTGTTAAACCCATGGGTTGCGGTGCGCAGACCGACAACTGGACCAGCTCTATCCAAATAGTTCACGAAGTGCTTCATCTGATCATCGGGCCAATTTTGGAAGCGGGTAAAAATTACCATTAGGTCGGCATTGGCAAGCTCATCGATCCCAGGCACATTGTTGGCACCGGGTTGGATCTCTCCCTTGGCGTTAACCCCAAAGACTACGGAGCACTTGAAGCCATGGCGCTTGGCGAGTATACGGGCAAGGGCAGGGAGGGTCTCCTCGGACCTGTACTCGTGGTCGCTCGCAATAAAAACGATGTGCTTGCCTTTCCCCAATCCACTTTCCCCATTGTAGACCAAAGGAGCTTGGCCAAAGAGAGAAAAGGAAAAAAGAACGGAAACGCTTATCAAGATAGAAGTAGTGATGGATTGCATGATTTGGATATTGCGGGTGAATTTCATACGGAACCGAAATGAAGAAATCGAGTTGGGCAAACAAAGAAATGCCCACTGACATCAATTCAGCTCAAGATTCAAGGTTATGGTTATGAGCATGACCTCGCTGCAAAGAAAGACAAGGGTGATGAAAAGGGAAACCCAAAAAATTTTTCGGTAAAGGACATAATTCCTCCCAAAAAAAACCATAGGCAAAATGCCCAACCGGAGAAGGCACAAGGAATTGATCAAAACCAAAAGCCATCCTGCAAAATGAACCCACAAGGACATGCGGTCATAAATCACAGGATTTTCGGTGAGTATTCAACTTCAATCCGAAAAGGTTGCGCGGGATTGGGCATTCACCTAGGATATGTGCATGTTTTTTGGCCAAAAACCTCATCGTTCCATCCGTGCGGCGAACCACCCGGTTTTCAAGGAAATCTGGGATTCCTGCGCAAAAGAATTGAAAGAAAAGGGATTTGATACGGAGGTATACTTTGTTCCGGGCGGAGTCGGGGTGAAGATTTTGAATGACGATTATCCTTCGATTGCAAAAATTGCTCATCTGCCCATTTCGGAGTTCGACTTCTCCCAAGTTTCGAACCCGATCTTGGCACACCTTGATTTCTTTCGCCTTCAAGGATTGAAACTTTCGAGATCCCCAGAAGTGAATTTTTCGGAGCTTTCCCCTTTTTCATTAAGGCGCATTCATGCCGATTCTTCGACGGCAAGAGATTTTTCCGCCCTATCCGCTCAACCGCTCGAGGAATTGTCCCTTTGCCAAACCAACCTTAGCAACCTTGATTTCCTCAAGGACATCAAGCTTCATGCATTCTTCACCAGTAACAATCCGATTGACTCCATCGGGGGTCTCGATTGTCAGGAACTAAAGATACTCGATCTCTTCAAATGCCCGATGCTCGACCTCGCTCCCCTCGTCGATTCGCCCATTGAAGAATTGAACCTAAACGGGACAATGATATCCGACCTTTCGCCACTCGCGGCTAGACCATTGAGAAAACTTGAAATGCGGGCAACCCAAGTACGCGAACTGTCCTCCTTGTCCGACTGCCCCCTCGAAGTTTTGCATTTGCCAGGATCACCCATAAAAAACATTAGCCCACTCTCTTACCTTCCCCTCAAGGAAATAAACCTCATAGGTCTTTCCATCGAAGATCTTGATCCGCTCTCCACCATGCCACTCGAGCACTTGAGCCTTTCCCCAGGCAAGCTCTCTGAGGGGCAATTCGAATTGCTGAGGGGAATCAAGCTCAAGTCACTGATTGGACCGGGAGACCCTCCGGGACAGACTCCCTCCGACTTCTTCAAGAAGTACGAAAATGACAAAAGAAGAAATTAATTCAAAACTTGTCCAGTTGGCCAACCTTCAATACCCTTATCTTCATGGCAAGAGATACTCTTAAGGGAATCAGGGATTATTACGACGTCGTGGTGATTGGAAGTGGGTTGGGCGGACTTACGGGCGCCAATTGCCTGGCCAAGCAGGGGCATTCGGTTCTTCTGTTGGAACATCACTACCAGTTCGGAGGGCTCGCCACTTGGTTCAAGCGGGCAGGAGGGCATATCTTCGACATATCCTTACACGGATTTCCGGTAGGAATGGTCAAGTCTTGCAGGAGATATTGGACTAAAGAAATAGCCAATTCGATCGTTCAGTTGAAAAACATTCGATTCGTGAACCCCCAGTACGATCTCAAGACCACCTTCGACCGTCTCGACTTCTCTAACATCCTGCAGGATACTTTCAAGGTAGCCAAAGAACGCGTCGAGGCTTTCTTCGAGCATGTGCGGACCATGGACTACTTTGCGGCGGACGGTCGAACCATAGGTGACCTCTTCGAACAATTTTTTCCCGGGCGCGATGACGTGAAAAGGTTGCTTCTGGAACCTATAGCCTATGCAAACGGTTCCTCGCTCATGGATCCTGCGATTGCCTACGGCATCGTTTTTTCAAACTTCATGAAAAAGGGCATCTACACATTCAAGGACGGGACCGATTCCCTCATCAAAAAAATGGTAAACGAGCTTCGACTTAACGGTGCGGAACTACGCAGGCAGTCGATGGTCGAAAGCCTCCTCACCAACGAAATGGATGGAAAGCATCATGTCTCCGGGGTCATGGTGAATGGCAAAAAAGTCCGATGCAAAGCGGTTCTGTCGAATGCCAACCTGAAAAGCACCATTGAGAAACTGCTCGGTCTTTCGAAGCTTCCATCCAAATTCGCCAAGTCGGCTTCCTCCGTACGCCTCAACTCGACCTCATGCCAAGTTTACATTGGGCTGAAGGAAGGAGTGGAGATACCCGAAATCGGAGACTTGATTTTCACCTCGGAATCACCCGCTTTCTCAAGCGACGAGTTGACTGACTTTCATACGACAAGCCGGACTTTTTCCGTTTACTATCCGGACACTAGACCTCAGCGGAAAAACCCCAAGTGCAGTATCGTCGCATCAATCAACGCCAAGTGGAAGGACTGGAATAAGCTCAGTCCAGAGCAATACGCCAAAGAAAAGGAAAGGCTTATCGAAGAAAGTCTCGTGGCCCTTGAAAAAATCATCCCGGGAATCCGGGGTAATATCGAGCACTTGGAAGCCGCGACTCCGCGGACTATCGAGCATTACACTCGTCATGCCGGCGGAGCTTCCTTTGGCACGAAATTCGAAGGACTCGAAGTTTCCTCATCCCTTCCCGAGCATGCACCTGGGTTATATCACGCCGGATCAGTGGGGATCATTATGTCAGGCTGGCTCGGAACCATTAACTACGGGGTCATTACTGCAAACAAAATAGACCGTTTCCTTCGCGCCAAGATCAAAGGGAAAGATCAAGCTCCCGATGATCAATCCGACACCCAAACCTCCTTCGCATAACAACCTTCCTCAACTCCATTGCTTGCCATATCATGGAAGATATCCATCGACGTATCCCTCACCGACCTCCTTTTCTCTTTATAGACGAAATACTCAATGTGTCGGATAGCGGAGCCGAAGCATCGCTGACTGTCAAACCCGAGTTTCCTTTCTTCGAAGGGCATTATCCCGGTAACCCTATCATGCCGGGAGTCCTTCTTTGTGAATCGGTTTTTCAAACCGGAGCCATCTTCCTTGCCGACCTTTTGGACGAAGAAAACCTCACTGACGAATCCGTAACCCCCGTGCTGACACGCATCAGGGATGCGCGATTCAAGAGAATGGTCCTGCCTGGAGACAAGATCGAGATATCTGTCTCACTAGCGGACAGGATGGGGAAATTTTTCAACCTGACCGGTCAGATCAAGAATGATGGCAAGGTATGCCTAACGATTTCTTTCGCTCTGGCCCTGATCAAGGACGAAGAAAAACAAAGCAAATGAGTTTTCTTGGACTTTCGGGTAAAACATTCCTAGTCGTCGGTTTCGCCAACAAAAAGAGCATTGCTTGGTCCATAGCCAAATCACTCGAACAAGAAGGCGCCCGGGTCATCTATTCCGTTCGCAACGAAAAGAGAAAATCCGAACTTGAGAAAATAATCAATGGCGGAACCGTACTGACCTGCGACTTCGCCCATCAAGAAGAAATCGAGCGACTAGGGCAGGACATTGGCGAGATCATTGAAGGCAAACTGGATGGTGTTCTTCATTCGATTGCATTCGCCAACTACTCCGAAGGTCTCAAACCCTTTCACGAGACGAAACGAGAAGACTTCCTTCAAGCCACCCAAATATCGTCTTTTTCGCTCATTGAGCTCGCCAAAACTTGCAAGCCTCATCTTGCCCATGATGCTTCCGTGGTCACTCTCGGCATATCCTCAACTCAGGTAACGGCTGAAAACTACGGATACATGGCTCCGATCAAGGCTTCCCTCGAAGCATCGGTAAGATACCTTGCTAAATCATTTTCCCATGATTCCGAGGTTCGCTTTAACTCAGTCAATGCAGGACCTCTCAAAACCAGTGCATCCGCAGGAATCCCAGGCTATCTCGTCAATTATCTTTATGCCGAAAAGCTAACCTATCGCAAAAGGGCCCTGCAAACCAACGAAGTGGCTGACCTGGCGACCTTCCTGCTAAGCCCCCGTTCTTCCGGAATGAATGGCCAAGGCATCGTGATAGACGCAGGCATGGGATTGAATTACTTCGATCGGGAAGTAGTCGAATCTGCCACCGAAATCAAGAAATGAAGTTCAAAAACGTTGGAATCGAGGGAATGGCTTATTCCCTTCCCTCGGAAGTTGTCAGTTCGGTCCAACTGGAAGAACGCCTCGCACCCCTTTACGAAAGGCTCAACCTCCATCCCGGCAGACTCGAGTTGATGACCGGCATAAAGGAAAGAAGGTTTTGGCCGGCCGAACTGAAGCCATCCGTCGCATCAGCCGAGGCGGGCCGTAATCTCCTCGCCGGAGGAATAGCTTCGGACAGTATCGACCTACTAATTCATTCCGCCGTTTGCCGGGACCGCTTGGAACCAGCCACTGCCTCCTACGTTCACGGACTGATGGACTTGGGAGGTGACACACAGATCCTCGATATCTCCAATGCCTGCCTCGGTTTCGTTAACGCCGTGACTTTGGCCGCAGGAATGATCGAATGCGGTCAGATAAACAGAGCCGTCGTGGTGGCCGGAGAAAACGGGAAACCCCTCGTGGACCGCACGATCGATCTCCTGAACAACAGCAGGTTGACCCGCCGCCAGATAAAACCCTACTTCGCGAACCTGACAATCGGAGCAAGCGCCGTGGCTTGGTCCATTGCGCGCCGGGACTTGATTGATGAAAACGCCCCGCTTTTGGGCACTTCCGCTTGCGAAACCGACACCTCCCACAACAAATTGTGCGAGGGAGACACCGAAGGGGACGGTCTGATCATGCAGACTGACTCCGAGGAACTCCTCCATGCAGGGATTTCCGTTGCCAAGCGCGCATGGAACAAATTTAAGCACTCCAGTGGATGGAGTACGGAAACACCCGAATTCGTCGTCACCCATCAAGTAGGGAAAGCCCACACCACTGCCGTTTTCGAATCTCTGGGCCTAGACTTGGGTAAAAACTTCTCGACCTACGAAACGCTTGGGAACTGTGGTTCCGTCTCACTGCCCATTACTTACGCCATAGCATGCGAGGAATCGCCTCAAAGACTGACTCAACCATGCTCCCTCCTTGGCATCGGAAGCGGTCTTTCGAGCATCATGCTGTCCATCAACCCTTGAAGGCACCGACCTCGATCAAAGAGTCCTACCCGTTCAGCGGGAAAACCTTCCATACCAAGGCCGGTCACGCCATGCACTATTTGGACGAAGGGGAGGGCGGCGAAGCCCCAATCCTCTTCCTTCACGGGAATCCCACTTGGTCTTATTTTTACCGAAACCTGATTCTTGCGTTTCGAGCCAAAGCCCGGTGTATTGCGCCGGATCACATTGGATGCGGACTTTCGGACAAACCTGCCTTCCCCGATTACAATTATGACCTGAAGGGACATTCCGAAAACGTCGCCGACCTGCTTGATCACCTTAAAATAGAGCGGGTCCGACTCGTCGTTCATGATTGGGGTGGAGCCATTGGCTTGACCGCATTCAGAAACATAACGGAACGCGTCGAGAAAATCGTTCTACTCAACACTGCAGCCTTTCCCTCTCGAAGTGTACCCAAAAGGATTCTACTGTGCCGCCTGCCTATACTGGGAAGCCTGTTGGTTCGAGGACTTAACGGCTTTGCCGGACCGGCAACTTGGATGGCGACTCGCAAAACTCTACCGAAGGAAGTAAAAGACGGTTTCCTTTATCCATACGGCAACTGGAGCGACAGGGTCGCAGTCTGGCGATTCGTTCGGGACATCCCTTACGAACCGGACCACGCCAGTCTCCCTTTGCTCAAGGAAACCGAGGCAAGCTTGAAGAACTATCTCGATACTCCGATCCTAAGCTGTTGGGGGATGAAAGACTTTTGCTTTCATCCTGGTTTCCTCGGTAAATGGGAAGAGATTTGGCCTCACTTGAAAGCACATCGCATGGAAGATACCGGGCACTACCTTCTCGAAGATTCATTCGACGCGTGCAGATCAAAAATCGAACCTTTCCTTTTGAGCTAGAAGAAGATTTAAGGCTGTTCAACTTGCCAAACGATGAATTGCCCCGCAAGTTAGTAAACAATGCAAGGCAAGAAACCACTCCGGAGCAGGGAAGAACGGACTCATAATCTCGTCTCGATCGAACCATACGACAACACCTCGCACGCTTATCGCAAAGAGCAACCCAAACGGGCCGAAACCGGATTCGGCTTTTATCTCTCCATCGCCATCATCACTTTCGTCACCATCCTTTTCTTTTCTCTTTACGAATTGGTTGTCGAGACCTGGGTAAGATTCAAGTGAAGCCCCCAGATGAGATTGACCCCATCCCCCCTGAGGTTGGAAGCTTTCTCGATCACCTGTCTTTGGAAAGACGGCTTTCCGACTACACGCGGAGAAACTACAGTCAGGCTTTGGAGAGATTCTTCGATTGGTTGAAAACCGACATGGGGCAAAGCGTCAAGACCAACGAAGTCACCAAAAGCGATGCACGCTCTTATCTTGTTGAATTTCAATCCAAGTATTCCCGGCGAACCCTTCGCAATCATGTTTCCGGTCTTCGTGGTTTCTTTAGGTTTTGCCAAACCAGAGGATGGTGCAAAGGGAATCCCTTCCACAACCTTACCCTACCCAAGCCCGACAAACCCTTGCCAAAATTCCTGACCGAAAAACAAACCAAAAAACTACTCTCCCAGCCGAAGGAAAAGCAATCGCTGAAAGAAGGGAAGGATTTCCTTGCTTCACGTGACCTGATGGCACTTGAACTCCTTTAT
>Ga0315322_10001280_pt1 | contig 19455 bp, 16 predicted proteins | sample M110021515metaG_FD_203461 | JGI IMG/M metagenome (GOLD analysis project Ga0315322, IMG submission 203461) | Ammonia-oxidizing marine archaeal communities from Monterey Bay, California, United States - M1 100m 21515 | ecosystem: Environmental > Aquatic > Marine > Intertidal zone | place: USA...
CGCTGCCGTTCAAGTAATTCCTCTCTCAAGGCATTCAGCTCCTTGGACAGTTGATTCATCGAGTGAGTTTCCTGCGGGGAATAACTCGTATCGTCCGCATCGAACTCCAAACTGGAGAACTCGGCCTTAATTTCAGGCTTTTCCTTGAATTTTTCCTTGTTCATCAAGACAAGGGCACCGGATGCAACAAAAGATGCGACAACGATTACGACAATAATTATAGTGGGCGGTACATTCATAAGTAATTTAGATAGTAGGTTTGAGTGCGTATCTGGCTCCGATCACATCTTCAAGTTCGCGTTCCTCTTTTTTTAATTCAAACTGGAAATGATCTTCCTGTCTGCGTTCTTTGAGGTTTTTTAAACTTTTCTCTTCTCCATCCGCCTCAACATAGGACTTTCGGGTCTTTTCCTCAACTCCCTTGGCACGCTTCAGCTTGTTTCCTTGTCTTAGCAGGCCCTCTTTTGCAAGATTCACAGCTTGCTCAAAATTGGCTTGTTCTGCACCCGTGAAGTGCTCTCTTCTACAGGCAGCAACTGCCTCACGCAATTCATCAAGACGACTTTTGCATTCGGTAAGCCTCTCCTCATTCAACTCGCGCTGGCGAATTGCATTCGCATAAGTGGATAGTGCTTCCTCACGAGCCATTTCTCGAAGGTTGAGCAAGGTTTGCAAACGGAAATGAAAAGCTCTCACGAGAATATTGCCGAAAGGCTTTTGAATGCTTCCTCGCGAGTTTGAAGATCATCATAACGTTGCTTCAGAAATTTTTCCACTCCGGGATATTTCTCGATGGCAAGATCGATGCGAGGATTTGAGTTCTTAACATAGGCCCCAACGTTGATGAGGTCTTCATTGTGGCGATAAAGAGCAAGCAAATCGCGAGCCTCGGAGATAAGCGACATTTCTTCCTCTGAGCAAACTGCTCTATCTAAGCGACTAACACTACGCAGCACATCTACGGCAGGAAAATGATTGGCATTGGCCAGCTTGCGACTCAGAACAATGTGTCCGTCCAAAAAACCGCGTACTGCATCAGCGACGGGCTCATTCATATCATCGCCCTCCACCAAAACGGTATAGATTGCGGTAATTGCACCTGCTTCACTCATTCCCGTACGTTCCAATAGTCTCGGCAAAATTGAAAAGACTGAAGGCACATATCCACGAGAAGCGGGAGGTTCGCCTACCGCCAAACCAATTTCTCGCTGAGCCATTGCAAAACGAGTCACGGAATCCATCAAAAGAAGTACATTAGAACCTTCGTCCCTGAAACCTTCCGCTATGGCAGTCGCAAGAATGGAGGCTCTGATACGCATCGGCGCAGGTTGATCAGAGGTCGAAATAACGATAACTGATTTAGCCAATCCCTCGGGACCCAAATCGTTCTCTACGAATTCCCTAAGCTCTCGACCGCGTTCTCCGACCAAAGAAATTACATTTACATCCGCCTCCGATCCACGGGCAACCATTCCAAGCAAAATTGATTTACCCACGCCGGAACCAGCGAAAATACCGACCCTTTGCCCACGACCGAGGGGAACAAAGGAATCTATTGCCTTAATACCCGTTCCAAAAGGCTGACGAATCAAAGCACGAGAAAGAGGGTTCGGCGGTTCGGCGAAGAATCCTTCACGGGATTGGGCTCGAAGAGGTCCCTTACCGTCAAGTGGGCGCCCCATGCCGTCGATCACTCGTCCCAGTAAAGCCGAACCGCAGGGAACTTCATTGCTGTTCGGTTTCGCCGTGACCAAGCAACCGGGATGGATGCGGTGAACGCTTTCCAAAGCCATGAGAAGAACCATATTGTCCCGAAAACCAACAACCTCAGCCTCCATACGCTCATCGTGCCGTGGTGAGCTAATGGTACAGGTTTGACCGATGCTGACTTCAGGCCCCTCAGACTCAATTATCAAGCCAGTGACGCGCCGAACCGATCCTACTTTATCAGCTGGTCGAGCCCCACGAATACCAGACTCCATGAAATCGAGACGCTCTCCAATAGAAGCAATCATTCTCCCTTAAGCTCGGTCTCAAATTTACGAAGTTTGGTCGCGACACGACCATCGAGAAGGCCAAAGCGACTTTTTATTTGGCAATCGCCACGAGAAAGAGTCGGATCTTCATGAAAACTAACGTTAGGATAACCTTCTAGCAAGGCATCATCACCATCAAGTCCTTCGAAAATACCTGCGATAGCTCCGGCAAAACCACTTTCTTGCTCCTCTCCTTCGCTTGAAGCAGGTGTATCCTGCACATCATCATCACGAGCAAAAGCCTTGAGAAGATTTAGGTCATCGGCACAAAGATAAACTTCGAGTTTTTCATCACCATCGGAAAACTCTGCCACCATATTCTTGATGATGGCTTCCACGGTTTCCCTATCCAATGGCGTTTGCCCTAGAACCCGTTCGGCAAGACCGAGTACTAAATCTGGCAAACGTCGATCAAGTTCCGTAAGGACGCCTTCCACTTTAGCTTGAGTCGCGGAGAGCAAATCCATCTGCCTCTGACCATACTCGGATCGAAGTTTCCGAATTTCCTCTTGGTAGAATGCGGTGGTCTCCGACTTTCCTTGCTCAAGAGCAATTCGAGAATTCTCGAGAGAGTCTCCAGCAGGAACAGGAGGATCGCCAATGAAGCCAACCGTAAAAGCTTTCGGAGCTTCGGGAAAAGAAATGACCTTACTGTACGACAACGTCGCCTCCACCAGTATCCAAGATAATTTCCTCGTCCTCTTCAAGTTCACGGACGACCTGAATAACTCGGTCCTGAGCACCCTCCACTTCGGAAAGGCGTTTCGGACCAAGGAATTCTAATTGTTCCTCCAAAGCCTCCACCGCTCGTTTGGACATGGTGGTGTAAATGAGCTTCTTTAGTTCATGAGAAGCGTTCTTCAAGGCAACGATCAAATCATCTTGATCGACCTCCTTAACGACTTTCCCAACATCACCGGGACTCAGACGTACCAGATCCTCAAAACGGAACATCCGCTGTCGGATAGATGATCCAAGTTTTGGGTTTCGCTTCTCGATGTTTTTCAGCAGTTCCTTGCCATCCTCTTTCTCAAACCAATTCAAAAGATCGGCCGCAGCCTTTACTCCACCAGTCTTTACGCGGGGCGACTGTTCTTTTTTACTCATCCTCTGGCCAAGAGTATCCGCAACCAGTTGAACTTGCTCAGTGGGAGTAGTTTCCATCGAGCCTACACGTTCAATAACCTGCTCCTGAATGTGCGGAGCCATCATCAGTAAAACTTCGGAACTTTTATCGGAATCAACATTCGCCAAAACAAAAGCGATAGTCTGAGGCTGTTCAAAGCGAAGAACATTGTAGATTTGCCCAGACTCCATCTCGTTTACATCGTCCATGAAATCTAGGGAATCTCGAACAGGTGCAATACGATTCATCATATTATTAGCACGGTAATCACCATGAGCTAGCTCCAAAGTCTTCTGCGCAAAAGCCATCCCACCCAGATTGGAACTCACGCTCGACTCAATGATCTCCGAAAATTCGTCCAGCACACAATCCTGCAATTCTTGATCAACTATAGGAAAATTTCCGATTTCCTTACAAATATTCTCGGAATCCTTCGGCTCAAAGCGCTTCAAAAGCGTAGCAGAGGCTTGTGGACCCAACGCAATCATGAGCAGAGCCAGTTTCTGTATTCGCGACATGCGCCGGTAGCGATCCTGAATACTTTCTTCCTCTTCGACCTCTGCGTCCATTACCCTGTTCTCCTTAAGTTGCTAATCCGAATAAAATGAATGGCGATCAACTAGCCCCAGTTTCCAAGTAGCGCTTCAAGGCGGTGCCCACGTTGTCTGGTTTTTCCTGAATTAGATCATTAAGTAATTCGGGAGTTAAACCACCACCTAGAGAACGGGCGCCTGCAAGTGCGTCAGCATCGACTTCATCGAGTACTTGAACCTCTGCATCACTGGGACTAAACTTTTTAATCATCCTTGCGAAAACAAATAAAATGGCAATTGCAAGTATCACTCCGAGAAGGTTTTTGAGATGAGGTCCCCACGTATCGATAATATTTTGAAATTCATTGAGAGTTTCTCCCGCAAGTCCTCCGGCGGTAGCAACAAATTCTACTTCATGAACAGTAACATAGGTCTCCAAAGTCATATCTGGATCTGTGTCAAAGCGAGCTCCGATTGCATTTACCACGGAATCATGAATCACCTTGATGTCTTGGTCTGAACGCGGTTGCTCTCCCCTTGCAATGAGAACAGCTGCGCTGCGACCGACAATCGAACCGGGCTCCTGTACTTTTTCCATCACTGTTCGACTGATTTCGAAATCAGTAGTCTTCGATTCGCGCTTTTCCTTGCTCTCCGCCATGATGGGATCCTGTTGCGTTGCATCTTGGCTTACATTAGGGACGTTTGCTCCCATACCGGTAGCTGTATTCTGAGGTTGTGTCTCCACGGTAGTTGCATCATCCTTATCCGTAGTTTGAGTGCGTGGCACACCACCTTTATCTTTAGGATCAAACTCTTCATTCAGTTCAGTCGAAGATTCAGTATTGAGATTCACGGACACTCGGGCGACTACCCCACCCTGCACGATCTTACCCAACATACTCTCGATTTTCTTCTCCAAACGACGCTCTTGAGCTTCGTAAGCCTTCATCATTTGGCCGGCGACGCCGGCAACGCCGCTTCCATCGTCTTCATCGGAAAGTGTATTGCCTTGATTGTCCACCACGGTAACAAAACTCTTGTTGACTCCCTTGGATGCACGAGCCACTAAAAACTGGATCGCATTCACTTGCGATTTGTCCAAGGTGCTACCACCTGTGTCGACGTACACGGTGGCACTAGGTCTGTCATTGGGGTCCTCACTCAAAAGTAAGTTATTTTCAGGTTGGACAACAAAAACCTTTGCAGAGCGGACTGCATCCATCGCTGAAATAGTTCGGGCTAATTCGCCTTGAATGGCTCGAGTATAGTTGGTGCGTTGGACAAAGTCACTTATACCGAAATTACCTTCATCGAAAATCTCGTAGCCAACGTCACCACTTTTAGGCAAGCCCTTCATCGCCATTTCCATGCGCATTTGAGCACGCTTATCCTCAGGAACAAGAATCGAGTCTCCCGCTTCACTTATCTCATATTCGACTTGATTGTTTTTTAACAATTCAACAACCTCCCCTAAGTCCTTGGAATCAGCGCCATTCACAAGAGGACGCATACTCGTTCCGCCAGCCGTCCAGTTCATGATACCGACGCTCAGACCAATAATTCCCAAGACGGCAACGACGAGAGAAATTTTCTGACCAGTGCTTACTCGTGCCCAAATTTCCAAAAATTTATCAAAGCGTTCTTTCATATTAATTGAATAAAGTATAATTATGCTTAAAGTTTAAAATAAAGAACATCAAATGGGGCTACACCTGCATGCGCATTAATTCTTTATAAGATTCCACGAGTTTGTTGCGTACTTGAATCATTAAATTAAAGGCAACTCCCGCTTCCTGAACCTTGACCATGGCTTCATGAACGTTATCGGACTTTCCCAAGATAAGATCCTGCACCTCACTGGCGGCGACCTTCTTCTTTTGATCAACACCCTTGATGAACTTTTCAAACATATCGGCAAAACCAGGAGCAGTTACTCGATTAACTGGATCGACATCGATTGCATCAACACCAGTCGGCACACCAGTGTTCTGCAAGAATTCGGAACCCAGATTAGCTCCCATTTCGCTAGATTGCATAAAGCGATCTACGGAAGCGTTAGGTTTGAGGTTAGGATTCTGCGAGAGCAGTTCCGTCATACTTGGAAGTGATGCAATTTCGTTCATGACTAAGAAAATTAAAGTTGTAGCTCGAGCGTTACTTTCCAATAGCGATGGCTTGCTGGGCCATACGGCGAGATGTCTTGACGACCGTAAGGTTAGCCTCGTAGGCACGTGAGGCACTTATGAGATCGACCATTTCACGAGAAACATCAACATTTGGCATTTGGACCATTCCATCGTCATTAGCATGAGGATGACCTGGATTATAAATCATGCGACCAGGAGTCATATCATCATAAACGTCGGTAACCTTTACCCCAAGATAAAGATTCTCGTCGACATAGCCGGGAATACGGCGCTCAGGAGAAGCGACATATTCCTCAAAAGCCACTTCCTTTCGACGATAAACATGACCACTGGCATCCTGCGTGGTGTTGGCATTTGCAACATTCTGAGCGATAATTTCCAATCGGATTTTTTCCGCGGAAAGAGCACTTCCCGTGGACTCCACTCCTGGTATAAGGTTCATGCCCATAATCTGATTTTTAGGTTAACTTAAAATGAAGAAAGTTTTACAATCGGCCTCGAATTGCTAAATTGAGTTCCTTGATCGAACCACCGACAGCGTGACTAAGGTACTCGTAATTCAGAGCGTTTCGGTTCATGGCAAGCATTTCCTCGTCCAATTGAACGGTGTTTCCATCCATACGAACTGGTTTGGCTTGCCTGTCCTCGAGACTTCGCGGCAACAAGGCTTTGACTCGGCGGAAATCCTTACGTTCCACTGCACGACGAAGTTCAACGGCGAAAGTCTTTGGCAAATCCCTACGCTTAAAACCAGGGGTCTCTACGTTTGCCAAATTGTTCGAAAGCGCCTCGTGCCGAAGATGGGTAGCATCGAGGAGCTTCTTCGAGATCAGATAATTTTCTTGGTTGTAGAGATTGTCTAGGAGTTCTGCCATGTCGACGCACACGTTGCAATCCTCGCGCCAACATATTCATTACTTTCTTAATCCACTGAAACAAAAGGGTTAAGAAACTTCAAAACATCTCAATGGAAAAAAAAGCACACTCAACAGGTACATTTTTCCGCCCTACACTTAAAACTAACAAAGGGGGAGCCTTTTCCTTGCCTACCAACCCTAAAAAGCGTGTAAGATATGAAAAATCATAATACAAAGGATAAAGCTTGAAACCACCAGCCTTTGAGAACACCCAAATCGCCATCGACAAGGCGGGAAAAATAATCAGGCACCAGGATTCCCTTGGGGATTGGTTGGGTTTACAAGAAGGTGACGGTAACGGCCAAAAACTTCGCTCCCTGCTATTGGAGAGAGAACCGGAATGGAAAGCCATCCTCCCCTCTCGTTTTTACTCTCGAGAATTCACATGTTTCTTACCGCTTTTCGCCAAAGGAAATGCAACCGCCTCAGGCATTCAACTCAATTGCGTTCCTTATGATGATTTTTCCTCCGTGGTGATGAGTCCATCTCTATCACCTCAAGAATCACTCAAGAAAGCATTTGTGGGGGATATACCCAACGACCCTCGAACCTTTTCGTCAATATTCCTTCGACTGCAAAGGGCGGAGGCTCGCTTGGCGGACTACTTGGTAAACTTTCCTGGTATTTTCTTCACTCAACGTCCCGATCTATCGTTTAGCTATCTTAGCAAAGGTATTCAAAATCTCTTTCCGAACGACCATGAAGGATTTCTTCGTAACGGCGGCTTATTCCTAAACTTCATTGTTGAACAAGACAGAGAATATTACCTCAAAAGACTGAATGAACATAGTGAGCGAGCGGAAACTTTTAGTTTTATCTACCGGATCAAGATTCCTCCAATTGGTCAGACGATCTACCTAATGGACATTCGAACGCCAAGTATTACTTCCAACGGCAAACTATTGAGCTACGATGGGGTATTTTTGGACGTAACCAGACAATCCATCGCGGAACACAGATTATCGCACTCCGTATGGCGAGAAGGTTTGGCAACCTTAACAAACGGTTTGGTTCATGACTTCAGCAACCTTATGGCAGGCATATTCTCAATAAGTGAACTGTACCATGGAATGCTTGAAAAAGACGACCCGATGGCCAACGGGATGGGACAAATCAAAAAAAGTGCGATGCAAGCTCAAAAACTGGTTCGTAGAATAATTGACCTGCATAGGGAAACTGCTACCCCAAGATCCGTTCATGACCTTCGGTTATTACTCAAAGATCAGATGGATCTTGTGGGCATAATTATTCCTAGAAGCGCCCGCGTAGTTACAGATTTTGGTTCCGAAATTCTGCTCGCTTATCTGGAAGAAACAGGTTTCCGGCAAGTCATTCTGAACCTCGCCATCAACGCCCGAGACGCCATAGGCAGGACAGGTCGTCTCAAGATCTCACTTCGTCGTGTAAAGCAAGGTGAAAAAATAATGGATGGAGCTTACAAAGGATCCCGAAAAGCCCCTTTTCTTGGAGCCGAAATTGCGTTAAAAGATGATGGCGAAGGCATACCGGAAGAACTTTTCGACAAGATTCTCGATCCCTTTTTCACGACTAAAGAATCCGATTCGGGTTCGGGTTTTGGCCTATATAATGCAAAACTCTACGTCGAAGATCACAAGGGTTTGATTGGTTTCCGAAGCATAATTGGTTCAGGCACCACGTTTTATATTTTTCTTCCGCTGATACAGGATGAAAAAGCATCAGAAAACAGTAGGAAGCGAGCAGTCAGGAGAGCCACCAGAGAATTCGTCAAACCAAGAAAACGCAAAGGATAATCCTTGCCTCTCAATCGGGTTTGCTGCCGTTAGTTTCGGAAGAGTAGTTTAATTTAGCTAAAGTTCCGCGAACGTAATACATACGAGTCCTTTCTCTACCTTGGCGGTCATAGGTCACAACATAGCCATGAAGTAAGCCATCTACGTAAGTGGCTTCGGATCGTGCTCCACTCAATGAACGCTTAACTTGCAAACCATTGCGAACACCTTTCAAATAATGCTCTTTTGAGAGGTCACCGTTAGACTTTTTTATTTCCAAGCTTCCTGAAAAAGGAATGCTTTGAGTCTTCTCATACAAAAGTGGGACAGCTTTTGTGTCACGAAATTCAAAACTCTCGGTGAAGGCTGAAGTATCTCCTCTCCACTCGGATTGTGCTTTAGGTTGTGTTTCGGTATCCGATCCACAGCTTGAAATGAAAATCAAAACTATCGAAAACACAAAGGAGACAATCTCCCGATATTTCATTTAGCCAAGTAGTCGGAGAACTCATAAAGCTCGGGATCACGAACTAGCGGGCGAAGCATCAACCTTCGAAGTTTAGACTTTGCTCCGGATTGATTACCCTCTTCTGCATTCGGACTGGCCGGCATACCACTTTCAGTTGCATCGTCACCCAAGGCATCGCCCATTCGATCCTCCAATTCGTCCGGGTCCATGCCCTCCTCCAGCTTGCGAACAACTTCCTCCATCGGGTCGTCCATACTTTCCCCGGTCAAATCGCACATACGACGCATAAGTTGACCCATTTGGCGAGGATCGGGATTATCTTCATCCATTCCCTCGATAGCCCCTTCCAATTCTTGCATGGCCGCTTGTGCCTTGGATTCCTCCATCCCGGCAAAGGGATCGTCCGGATCATTCGGTGTCTGAGATAATTCCTCGGGCTCCTCCCTTTTTGCAGTAATAGAAAAGCCTGAAATAACTTTGCGCATGCGATATTTTTTCCCATCAGGACAAAGAGGAACTTTACCCGCGAAGGATAAGGAACGAGCGAAAAAGGAATAGATTTTTCGCGAATCGGGAGAATGAAATTCGTAGATTGGCATAATGATTATGTAATAAGAACTTTCACTAAGCATGACAGACCAAGGAATAAAGCCCAAGACTAGATATCGGATTGCCTTGCAACAAAGTTTAAGCGAAATGGCAAACAGATGTTACGCAATTTTCTAGAATTCGGGACAAAGAAACCACGAAACCGCACGTGGATATTGCTTCCCATAGGTTACTTGCTTTTCCTTCAACTTCTCACAGGAATCCCCCAACCCAATGTCATTCGTGAAGCAGGCGGACCAAAATTCCTGGAAAGGTTTGCCGAAGAGCTCTTCGGGTACCCATACTGGGCACAAGACTTGAGCCATCTTCCACTATTTGCAGTGCTCGCGTGGCTATGGTCTTGGTACTTTGGAGGACCGAAGATGGGTTCGAAGTGGGCAGTCGCGGCAGCATGGATTTCATTCACTTACGCAGTTCTTAATGAAATGGGACAATACTTTGTGCCAAAACGCTTTCCCTCGGCGGGAGATCTGATTATGAATATATTTGGAGTCTCAATAGGTTTATTGACACATGCTAAGATCCTTAGAGCAACAAAACGAGAAAAGCATTCGAAATAAAATCAATCTTTAGGAGTGCTTTCTCCTTTGGTAAGTTGATCGGTCGCACCCGGGCCGAATTCTCTAGCAACTTCTCTGCCTTTCTCAAAAACTTTCCTGACGACCAAATCACCTTTTTCATTCCACCGAAAATATTCACCGTGAAGTTTGTGTTCCGTAAAGCTCGCCTTGTAAATGAGTTTCCCGTTCGAATTCCACTCGCGAAGAACTCCATTTAGCTTTCCATCTTCGTAGATGCCTTCTGCTCGTTTTGAACCATCCTCTCGCCAAGCGACATGAACGCCTTCATGCCTACCGTCTACATAGGTCGCCTCGAGTTTTATTTTCCCATTGGCCCACCACTCACGAACAGGGCCATTTTTAACGCCATCCTTGTAGTTTTCCAATATGCGTTTTTTACCATCCGGAAAAAATTCATTAAGTTCACCTTGAAGGCGTCCATCTTCGTAGATCGCCTGACGGGTAGTTGATCCGTCAACAGATCGCTCCACTTCAGGGCCATGCTTGCGATCCTTCTTGAAGCCGCACTCTACTTGTATTGTCCCAGTCTCGAACCATGCCTTGTAATCACCAGTTCTCTTTCCTTCGAGAAAAGTGACTTGTTCCTTGAGCTTTCCATTTTCATACCACTCCGAGGCTTCTCCCTCTAATAAGCCATCTTTGAAGGTAGCTTTTTTTCGCAAACTTCCATTCGAATACCAAAGCCTTGACAGACCGATCGGTTTACCTTTGGCGAAAGTTTGTAAACTGGCTGGTTTCTGATCCGGAAACCATCCCAGAACTTCGCCATCAAAAACACCGACCACGTAATTTGCAGTAAACTTTTTGGTTCCGTTTTCATAAAACGATTCTGCTTTACCGGTAAAAGGTTTGCGCTGAAGGTCGAAGTACCAAAGTCGATCCTTGCCCAATACCATTAACGTAGAGTCCACCGCTTTTTCTGAAAAAGCATGAATTGGACAAAATGCAAAGGCCAGTAACACCGGAAATCCCAGAAACTTCATACTAATATAAATTAAATAGTAAAACCTTCGGGCACAATGGAAAATGTGTCGTCGACTAAATCTTGGAAACAAAAGGCTAAAGCTTGTATTTGGTGGTGACTCATACGAACAATCACTCCCGCCGTGGGAGAATCTGGAAAGGTGCTTTTAAAAATTATTTTCGGTCAACTAATAAACCTTTGCGCCGCCAAGGTTATCTTTAAGAGCGAAGAGCGCCTTCACGCTCCGGCAAAGTGGGATGAGAGTGATACACAGAGGCGTACAAATGGTGCGGTATAGGATTAGAAAGATTTTCCACATGTAGTTTACGAAGGGCACTGACAAGATAGTCCGGACCGCCAATTGCAGAACGGGCAAAGGCATCAGCTTCATATTCGTGCTTGCGGGAGAGAAAGTTGCTCAAGGGAGCGAACCAAAAGGTAAAAACCCCCGAAGCAACGGATAAAACGAGTAATACTGGTCCGAGGCGGCCAAGCGCATTCGCATTGAAGCGTAAATCTTCGAAAAGCCAAGGTGCTTTGGTCAGAAATGCAACGAACCAAAATCCAGCAAGACCAAATATAGCAGATAGGGCAAGTCGTTTGGGAACATGGCCACATTTGTAATGACCGATTTCGTGAGCAAGAACGGCTTCCAGTTCCTCGGTATCCATTTGCTCAATCAAGGTATCATACAAAACGATGCGACGGAACCTACCGAAACCGGTAAAAAATGCATTAGAATGGCCGGAACGCTTGCTCCCGTCCATCACCTCTATCGTGTTGGCCTGGAAACCAGCCTTATCCGCCAAAGCCATCAGGCGATCCTTCAAATCCCCGTCTTCCAAGGGTTCCAGTTTATTAAACAGCGGAAGAATAAACATAGGCCAAAGAGCGAAAAGAAGGAGTTGGAATCCAAAAAACGCGCCAAATCCCCAAAGCCACCATGAATTTTCAAAGGCATGGCTCAACTCTCGATGAATCAAAAGCAGAATTGCAACCAACAAGTAAATAAGTACGAAGCCAAGCAAGACTCCTTTCAGCTTATCCTTCACCCACAGCCCAATCGTGGACTTGTTGAATCCGAAGCGTTCCTCAACACGAAACTGACTATACCATTCGAAAGGAAGTTCGGGAACTTGAAGTAAAACAAGGATGACCGAAACGACCAAAGCCTCTCGCCAAGGGCCAATATTTCCTCCTCCGCCAAAAAAATCGTAGGCCCATGGCATAAAGAAAGCTAGGATCAAAACAAAAACAAGGGCACCATACCATTCTTCCCATAATCCGAAGCGACTTTTGGCGAGAGAGTACTCGGCGGTCCGCTGCCAAGTCTTCTGGTCACTTATTCCCTCCAGGCATTCGGGGAGAGATCCTCGGATCTTGGAAACATGATTGGCATTGAGAAGATTTAGAAAAGTCTCCGCTATCGTACGAAAACCTAGAAACAAAAGAATAAGCGTTAGGGCGTTAATCATAAGCTGTTTGAAAATAGCTTCTAAACAGAATTTAGTCGAATGAAAACAAATGGCGAAAAGCATTGCCCGAAACTGCCTAACCGGTCAGAATAAAGAGAGATATTGATATTTAATATGAATGACTTAAAATCAAAGGAACTGGCACATGATGATCTTGGTTTCGAGGAAGCCATGAATCGCCTTGAACACTTGGTGGAATCGATGGAAAGCGGCAGTGCTCCGCTGTCTGAACTCGTCGACCGTTACGAAGAAGGCGCCAAGTTACTAAAGGGTTGCCGTCAAAGGCTTGAACAGGCTGAGCTGAAAATCAGAGAAATCCAGGGTGAAGACGATCAAATGGTTGCCAAAGGAATGGGTCAAGATTCGGATGAGTGATACCTCCGTACTATCTACTATAACCGATCCGAAAGATCTGAGCAATCTTTCCGATGTGGAAATTGACACATTGGCAGGGGAAATCCGTGATCGAATTATTTCCGTCACCTCAGAAAACGGAGGACACGTAGGCCCCAATCTGGGCGTAGTTGAATTGACTATTGCCCTGCACCTAGCCTTCGATTCCCCCAAAGACAGTTTTGTCTGGGATGTCGCCCACCAAGGTTATGTCCACAAACTACTAACTGGCCGTAACGACGAGAGATTTGACAAAATCCGAAAAACAGACGGTCTTAGCGGTTTCCTTACACGCGAAGAAAGCGAACACGATTCCTATGGTGCAGGTCATGCCGGCACATGCCTTTCGGCCGCGCTGGGCATGGCAGTCGCTCGGGACCTGAATAAGGATGACGAACATGTCGTAGCCATCGCAGGAGATGCGGCTTTCACCTGCGGCATAACTTTGGAAGCTCTAAACAACATTGCCGAATCCACAAAAAGATTCATTCTCGTCTTGAACGACAATGAATGGTCTATCGCCAAAAACGTAGGGGCAATGGCTCGCTACTTCAACGAACTGATTACCAACCCAGTTTATACACGCCTACACAAGGACGCTGAATCATTCCTTAATCAGTTCCCCGGTGGTCGCTCTCTGATCCGTCTGGCATCCAAAGCAAAACGAGATACGAAAGAGCTTCTAGCCCCCTCCAGTATCTTTGAAAAGCTGGGCATTCGCTACATCGGTCCTATCGATGGGCACGATATCAAAAGCCTCGTTCACTTTTTCGAATTTGCCAAGGAATCGGATGAACCCGTAGTCTTGCACTTACTCACCAAGAAAGGGAAAGGGTTTCCCGTAGCATTGGAAGAACCTGAGAAGTGGCATGGCTCCGGCCCATTCGATCCTAAGAACGGCCTGTCCAAGCCCACAGTGACTGGATCTCCCCAAAAATATCAAGATGTCTTTGGCCAATGTCTCGCTCGACTCGCAACAAACGACAATCGAATCGTAGGCATAACGGCGGCAATGCCTAGCGGAACGGGGCTAGACGCCTTACAAGAAGCCATTCCCGATCGATTCTTCGATGTTGGCATTGCGGAAGAACACGCCGTATTATTTGCCGCGGGAATGGCAACTAAAGGGATGAAACCTGTCTGCGCCATATATTCGACTTTTCTCCAGCGAGCATACGATCCGATTATTCACGACGTCTGTCTCCAAAAGCTTCCGGTTCTCTTCTGCATGGATAGAGCCGGATTGTCTCCAAACGACGGGCCGACTCATCACGGGCTCTTTGACATCGCCTACCTTCGCTGCGTACCTAATGCAGTTGTTATGCAGCCAAAGGATGAAGACGAGTTGCAAGACATGATAGCTACGGGTCTTTCTCTGGACGGACCTTCCTTTGTCCGTTACCCAAGGGGTTCCGGTGAAGGTGTCTCATTAAAGAAAGATCCAATCACCATTGCCGTGGGCAAAGCGGAAATACTTCGCCAGGGAAAAGACTTGGCGGTTTGGGCCCTCGGACCTTTCGTCAAGGAAGCATTGGATATTGCGGAGCGACTCTCGAAAGAAGAAGGATTGGAAGCATGTGTAGTTAATGCCCGATTCGCAAAACCATTGGACGAAGAACTGTTGATCAAGCTCGCGAAAACTTGCGAGTGCCTCGTCACTCTTGAGGACCATGTCCTTTCTGGTGGATTCGGGTCGGCAGTATTGGAACTATTGGAGACCAGGAAGTTACACATACCTGTGACTCGTATCGGTTGGCCGGATGCATTCGTAGATCATGCCGACTCCGTTTCCGACCTAAGAAAACTTAATGGTTTAGGGAAAGAAGAAGTTTATCGCAAAATTCTATCTCGGTTCAAAATTGACGGGCAAACAGAACCCGCTTTAGCTATAAATGATTGAAGATGGCTCCTTTTAGGACGACTCGCAAAGATCGCATCACGCTATCAATCGTTCTTTTATTAGCCACCATCTGGATGATTGCCGTACAATTATTGAACAATTGAGGTTCAACTGGACAGACTATATTGAGCTAGATCAAGGTAGTGATGTAATATCTCTTATCGACAAGATAAAGCAGTTCAATGAGCCCCTTATATCTACTTAATTAGAGGCATCCATTCGTTGGTCGAGTATCGATAAATCTGAGCGTTCGTAGGAGAACCATAAGAACGAAGATAGTACCATTCATCTTCATCAAATCGATAGACGTGTCCACCTCCTGTATCGGAGTTCCAATTCGCGGCACTCGTCCAAAGCCAACCCCAACCATCAATCCAGAACCAGACGGAGTCACGTTGGTTGCCCTCGGCAAAAGCCCACCCCAAATCCTCATGATAGATCCAAGACGAAACTGAAAGGCTGAAAATACCAAACCAATTTCTTCGCCACTGACCTGCGCCTAGGGTTTCAGATGCACCCCACCAAGATGATGCTATTTCTATGGAAAAAGACAGGCGACTTTCGTGCTTGCCGTCAGTAACAATAATTTCAATTGGCTCAACCACACCAGTAGCATTTATGGGGATACCCCTTACTGTTGCAGAGCCATTTCCGTGACGTTCTAACTTAAGCCACTGTGGAATTTTGGTAGCGTAAATAAGTACAACATCACCCTCGGGATCAAACACATTTAGGTCAAAACTATATTCTTCAAGAGGTACGGCGATAGTAGATGGAGTGGCTATTATTACAGGACTACCATTACTAGAACCCACAACTAGAGCAAAGGTTTGTGAAACAGTTCGGGTAAATCCGTCCGATGCCATAAGTGTTATCGAATAAGTGCCGTTCGCATCAGAAGGAACCGAACCCGAAACACTCCCATTGCCGTCCCCGTAGTCTTGTAGGGACAACCACGAAGGCAATTGAATTGAGGAGATAGTAGGTAAGTAATTGTTGCCCCAAGGACCACTTTCAAAATCATAGCGATAAAAAGCACCACTTGTTACGAACCCAAGAGGATAGGAACGAAATTTGGTATCGTCCACCGATGGATATCCAAGGTCGGCAAGAAGCAAGGAACGTCTGGAAGTATCTATACTTGCAACACGATTATCAAAAGTAGCGTCAGGTGAAACATAACCCGCGAGACAAATTCGATCGAACAAGCTATCGTAACCCACGGCGCGAGCAGCATCTGTCCCTGTACCACCTCCTGTTTTGACCCACATGACGGTACCATTCGTATCACTAATTTTGGCAACGAACGCATCACTATCTCCTCGAGAAGAAAAGGTATTAGAACCAAAGACCACCGACCCACGGAAGGATCCTGCGACTATTGGTTTACCCGAAACATCAAGAGCTAGATCAACAATTTCATCCGACCATACCCCACCTAGAGAAGTCACTGAAGTAAAGGCACCATAGGGACTAATCCATGAAAGAAAGCCATCACTGCCACCACGTGAAACTATAGCATGGCCACCGAAAACAGATGAGTTTCTAAAATTGCCGCCAAAGAGATAAGAACCGGAAGAAGACCGAACCACCGCTCGACCTTCATCTTCTCCGACACCACCTGCTCGAACGGCGAAAAGACATGAACCTGAAACATCATAATGGGCGAGGAAGGCATCACCGAAACCTAAGCTAGTGACCGAGTGCCCTCCAAAAGTGGCGACACTTTCAAAACGCCCAGCGACAGCAACACCGTTATTTCCATCTTCGGTAAGATCAAGAGCACGGTCCGCACTTGTTCCTCCCATATTCCGGCACCATTCCAGAGTACCGTTAGATCCATTGATCTTGGCCACGAAACCATCCTCACCACCATTCGAATTCAAAAAAGACTTTCCAAATATTGCAAAATCGGAAAAATGGCCTGCAATATATACCGAACCGTTCGGAGCAGCGTGAACAGCCTTGCCATAATCCTCGGAACTTCCGCCAAAACCCTTAGCCCAAGTAACTTGACCGTCAGGTTCAATTCGCAAGAGGTATATGTCGTAACCACCGCTACTTGTGAGGACATGAGATCCAAAAGTAGCGGTTCCCGTAAAATATCCTACAACATAGGCAACACCATTAGGGTCAACGTCGACGGAATAAGCGTAATCTTGATCAAGTCCACCAAAGCGGTTGACCCAATCTAGAGCCCCAGCAGGATTAAACTTTGCGACGAAGGAATCCGTTCGGCCCTCTGCCGTAAGAACTACCCCTCCTATTTGAGTTGAACCGGTGAATGCTCCGACAACAACAAAGCCTCCGTCACCGGATTCAGCAACGCCATTGGCAAACTCACCACCTTTTCCCGTTTGTAACCATAAGGTCTCAGGCTCATCAGTAAAACTAATCGGTTCCGCTAAGTCCTTTAACACGTCGAACTCAAGATATTCGTCGACCGTACCACCTTGCATATCCGTAACGCGTATTTTCGCACTGTAACTTCCAGATGATCCTGCAGGAGGAACCCCTGCAAGTAGGGCCGAACCATTTTCACGATCCTGCAAATTCATCCAACTCGGACCGGAAATAAACTGATAGCGAGGGAAAATCCCTGAATTACTAGTAGCATTCATATCAAAGCCGAAAGATTGACCAGTGAATAGCGAACCGATTTCCGGTAATAACGAAATTGGCAGTCCATGAGGAGCACCCAATTTCAGCAGGGAAAAGCCGTGGGAATCGATGGTAGACGTCATATGAGAATCTATCGTTAGAGAATTCCCGAGATAGTGGGAGGCCAAGTAAAGGGAACCGTCACTGCCGCTTGAAAGTCCGTGAGCTGAATCCAAAGTTTCACCACCTATACTACGGGACCAAATCACTTTGCCTGAACCGGCGGCAGTTTTCGCAAGGAAAAGGTCGCTACTACCTTTAGACGCAAGAACTTCATCGCCGGAAGACATTGAACCCTCGAATGAACCGAGTAAGACGGGATTCCCAAAAGGGTCTAGGTCAACTCGGTCGCTTTCGTCAGACCCTATCCCACCAAAACCTTCAACCCAAATCAAAGACCCATCAGGCGAGTATTTTGCAAGATAAACATCCGAAAGACCTGCAGCAACGAGGGAGGTGCCTCCAAAAATCGCGATGCCCTCGAAACTACCCGTAAAGTAAACACCGGAAGAATCTGCCACGATAGACTTCGCCGTATCGGAGGATGCTCCGCCCGCGTTCCTTGCCCAAACAAGATCTCCGTTCTCATTGTAACGAAGAAGAAAAATATTATTAGGTGACTGGTTGGAGACGTTGCCCACCACGTAAGAACCTCCTGAAGGATCGGCAGCAATGCCTTGACCAGAATCATCTCCAGGTCCTCCCACTGAACGAATCCATGCATAAGAACCATCGACGTTTACCTTGGCTAAAAAAGTGTCCAAACCGCCAAAGTCCTCCAAGGACATGGAATCCGCGAACGAATTAGAAGAATGAAAACCAGTCCATAATATAGATCCATCTGAAGTCACCGAAAGAGCAAGACCATTATCATCTCCGGGACCGCCAAGATTTTTTGCCCAAATAACTGAGCCTGAGGAGTCCACCTTAAAAAGGAAAGCATCACTGCCTCCGGCGGAGATTAAAGAATGTCCGCCCAAAGAGATGGCTCCTCTAAATGAACCTGAGATATAGACGGCATCGTCGAGACCGATTACAATGTCGGTACCATTGTCTGAATCAATACCACCGAAGCCCATTCCCCAAAGCGGTAAACCATCGGACGAGCGACGACTTAGGAATACATCGGAGAGACCTTCAGAGGAAATGGTTGATTGACCGAATTGAACCGAACCTGAAAAAGAACCAACGGAAAAGACTGAATCGTCGGGCCCCAACGCAATGCTGTGAATTTCCACATTCACAGGTGTACTGTTCGCCCAAAGAGCAACTGGAGCTACAGAAGGATCGGAAACGTAAACGATTCTAGTAAGCGAAGTCCCTTTGTTGCCGGCCTTATCGACCAAGGAATAGGTAACTGGATATGTTCCAGGAATATTGGAATTGACCGAGCTAGAAACTAGCACCTCGCTGGTTATATCACCATCCGCATCATCAGAACCGATGTAACCAGGCTCAATGAAAGCCTCTCCTTGGGGCAACTGGAGAAGCGAATCGCCCAAAAGGGTGATGACGGGAGGCAAGCCATCCGAAACAACAAGATCGAAAGATATTTCAGAGGTGGCATTTCCTTCGTCCATGGCGATAAAAGTCAGTGTGCTCTCACCACGACTTCCGATGGGCGGAATTCCGGAAATCCGAACAAGTCCTTGGCCCAAATCTTGAAGAGCCATCCAGGAAGGTGCTCCAATGGAAGTGAAAGTCAATGCATCTCCATCAATATCAGTTGCATTGAGATCGAATGAATACAGCTTGCCTTCCAAAGCTGAAAGAACAGGAATCCCTTGTAGTACGGGTGGGTCATTCATGGGATGGACTGTAACGTTGACCGTCACATCCAAATCAACGTAGCCATCAGAGACTCGAATCACGAAACTGTCGGGACCCGAA
>Ga0315322_10001283_pt1 | contig 19442 bp, 20 predicted proteins | sample M110021515metaG_FD_203461 | JGI IMG/M metagenome (GOLD analysis project Ga0315322, IMG submission 203461) | Ammonia-oxidizing marine archaeal communities from Monterey Bay, California, United States - M1 100m 21515 | ecosystem: Environmental > Aquatic > Marine > Intertidal zone | place: USA...
CTGAGAAAAAAGGGTCTTGTAATCCCTGAATCAATTCAAGCATCTTCGTTTTGCGGTGCCTTTGAGGCAACTATGCAAGATTCATTTAAAGAAAACTTAAACTCAGCAAAGATGACTTTGATAAACATTTCAGAGTTTATTGATGAAGAGAGACCATACTTTGAGTCTATGGAAGCAATAGTGTCCATGACGGATGACGAGCTTATTCATCCAGACAAAGAGGACTCTACCGAACTTGGTGAAGTCCCCCAATCTACAGAAAAGGGGTCTATCCGACCGGGCTTCATCCGAGACCCATACTCACTAAACTACCTATACACCATTTAGGATTATTAATGGAATTAATGACATTCATCTTGTGTGCCTACGGGCTGACACAGATATTAGTTTATAGCGACATGCCGGCTATAAAACAAATTAGACCGCCAAAGGATTCACTCGGTGGTTACGGGAAAGTTTTTCACTGTCCAATGTGCATGGGTTTTCATGTAGGTTGGGCTTTGATGTTGCTTTCACCATTTACAGAACTATTTAGTTTTGAAGTTTCTGTTTTTAACTTTTTCCTCTTGGGATGGTTATCTTCCGGAACATCCTATATATTAAACATGGTCTTTGGAGACAACGGAGTTAAATATGAACACAAATACTTGGACAAATAAGTGGATGCTGCAGCCAGTTAGGCGCTGCTGCAAAGGATCTTAGCTATGAGTCAGAAATTATTGAGAGAGTATTACGAACTTTGCGATGGTGGCGTTTGTCAAGATTTACTGACTGAGGATGAGAAGGCGTTTGTTGCTAACGGTGGCATGTATCTATCTGGAATTATTCAAAGATCAGACACAGTCAATGGAAACGGTCGCGTTTATCCTCACAATGTTCTCGTTCGCGAAATGAAAAATTATGATAAGCTCGTCAGTGAACGAAGAGCTTTGGGAGAATTAGATCATCCCGAAGATTCGGTCATCAATCTTAAAAACGCGTCACATATGATGACAAAGGTTTGGTGGGACGGCAAAAATGTTATGGGCAAAGCAAAAGTGCTCGACACTCCCGCCGGCAAAGTATTACAAGAACTTGTCCGTGCTGGTGTTAGCATTGGGATATCATCCCGCGGAATGGGTTCTGTATCAGAATCACAAGGCAATACAGTTGTTGAAGATGACTTTCAGCTAATTTGTTTTGACTTTGTATCGGAGCCCTCAACTCCTGGTGCTTTCATGATGAAGGAAGCTAAACAGTTTCAAAACAAAGTATTTACCAAAGCCGACAGAATCAATAGATTACTGAACGAGGTTTTGGATGATGAGTAGCCCCGAAAGCTTTCATGATAAGTGGAAAAGCTTTTTGGTTGAATCGAAAACCAATAGCGAAAGTTTATCAGAAATAGACGCAGTCGGTGCTATTGGGAACGCATTAAAGAAGTTCGGAATGGGCGACCGCCCAAAAAGTCGCTTAGGTGGCATGAGAAAACCCGGAGCAGTTACTAAAAAGAAACAGCAAGATGCCCCAGAAGATAAAGAAGAGACGGCACTTATTGTTAGAAATACTAACGCAGTAGAAAAGACATCTTCTGAGCAAGAGTTTGACGCTCTGATGAAAACCCCGGAATTCACCGATCTTAAAAAGAATGATCCGGAAGGGCTCGATAAGGTTATGAACTCGGTCTCCAAAGCCAAGATCGAACCACTGATTAACAGTTTTGCAACTTCGATGATGACAGGGGCATATGATTCGGTAGTTAAAATATTACAAAAATTGAATGTAAGGAGAGCTTCTGCAGTTGCTCCAATCTTGGATAGAATAACAGGATTCACTAATTCTGAACGAAGGGAACAGTTGTTTAGTTTTAGTACTGATTCTCTAAACGAGCAAGACAATTCAGGATTTAACTCTGCCCTCGAAAGAAACATATCAATGATATTCGCTCTTCTGAAATCAGATTATCAGAAATATATTGTGGGCAGCGCGATGATGTTGTTTTGGCAAAAAGTTGTAGATGAGAATACTTATAACTTGCCGGAGCAGCAATTATTGGCAGCAAGAAGCATAGCCAAGATACAAACTGATTGGATCAGTAAGAATGTCGATCTTCAAGCTATGGATGATAATAGAGAGAAGAACCAAGCAGATCTCAATAAAGCTGCTAAAGATCCAGAAGTTAGTGATTTATTGGCAGGCGACACACAACAAACCTAAATGGAAAACAAATGAACAAGACTGATTTAAAAAGGCTAATTAAGCCAATTGTTAAAGAATGTATTAACGAAGTACTCATAGAAGAGGGCGTTCTATCGAACGTGGTCTCTGAAGTAGCTAAAGGAATGCAGGGGAACATGATTGTGGAGACACCACAGCGTCCCCAACACCCATCACCCTCCTCGGATCCTGAAATTAAAAAGAAAGCAGCACAAGCTTCTCAAAGAATCCAAGAGCACCGGTCAAAAATGATGGAAGCAATCGGAAGTGAAGCTTATAATGGTGTTAATCTGTTTGAAGGAACTGTACCAGCCCCAGCGCAGCAACAAGCCACAGCCGGCGCATCCGACTTAGGGAATCCCACCGACTCCGGAGTTGATATTAGTTCTCTTATCGGCGGAGCATCACAAGTTTGGAAGGCAATGAAATGAAAAAGCAGTGTAATTTTAAAGTAACGGCAAGAGAGTGCCGCGGTAATGCGGAGAAGATGATTAGAAAGTTTATTCGCAAGACCAAGAAAGAAGGCATATTGGATGAAGCCCGAGAAAGACGATACTACGAGAAGCCCTCTGTTAAGAAAAGAAAAAAGAGTGAAAAAGCGCGCCGACTTAGAGATAGACAAGAACAAAAGAGACTTAGAGCCAAAGAAAGGCGCGACAGAAGAAACAACTGACTATTTATACTGAATGCATTAAAAATTGGGAGCTAAAATTATGGCAAATTCAAATGGAAATTTTATTAAATCATATCACATGGAAGTGGGCATAAACCACGTTCCCGCCTATCAAGTAAGCGGAAGACCTTATATAAGTTCGAGTGTTATATACAACGATACTGCTCGTGTGGTATCTCTACCATACGTGAGTAGATGGTTTCAAGTATATAATAAAGGCGTATCAGACCTAAGAGTTGGATTCTCCGCCCATGGCGTCGAAGGTATTGCTGGACCCGACGGCAATGAGAGTCACTACTTTACAGTCCCACCCAGTGGGTCAGGTGGCTTTGGGCAGTCGGAACAGTTTGAAATAAAGGTGTCAGAAATTTGGCTCTATGGTGCCACTGCTGGCACATGCGATGTGGTATCAGGTTTAACGACGATTCCATCTCAAAGATGTAATACAACCTCCGGCAACTCTTGGAGCGGATCCGCAGGAGTCGGCTAAACATGTCATTTGGATGGGCATATGTAGACTGCGGAACTTCCGGCGGTGGACAGGCAGCAGGACCAACAGGGTCAGTTCAGTTTTTAACTGGAGCTAACTCTACCAGCGGGTCTGCAAGTCTCTTATATCATACGTCTGCGTATGGTGGATACACAGCCAGCACTTTGGTGATGACTGGTACATTGGTGGTCGATGGAATAATCAGCGCCAGTCACTATCATATCGAAAACGTTACCGAGATTGATTCTAGTGGTTCAACGTACTTTGGTAATAGTGATAACGATTTACACTCCAGAACTGGTAGTCTTGTAGTCATCGATGAAGCTAATAACAAAATATTAAGCGCGAGTACGACAACCGAAGCAGTTCACGTGCGTGGCTTGAACGTTCTATACGAACCCGTAACGGGAACGTCAGTAACAGCCAGTGCTCCCAGTTATATATTGGGTGTACAAAACACATCAAATGTCGAAATACTTATACCAAGTGCTTCCATCTATGGTTCTGGGTCTTTGCTTCTGGTTAAAGATGAAGTCATTAGAGTAGGAACAAATATTCGACTCAGCGCTTCAAGTGGTTACACAATTGATGGATCCTCGTTTTATATACTTACCGGAACATTGCCGGCAATTAGTTTATATTCTAATGGAGCCAACTGGTTTGTCTTCTAATTAATAAAGGGAGGCACCGTAAATGGCTTACAATGCTATATCTGGTACGATCATTGCGGCGCACAAATATTTGCCAGCCAGTGGTTCGCTTACTGCCAATATTCTATCTGGAAACTTAAGCACATCTGATGGTGGCGAAGTTATTAATGTACCACGTGTATCTAACGCAACCAACAACGCGATTATTACGAATGTTGGTGGAGATGCAAACACATTAACGTGTGAAAGTAATCTCACGTTTGATGGTAGTACGTTGGGAGTTGTCGGTGACATTTCCGCTAGCGTCGGGATATCCGCCTCAATCTTCATAGGAGACGGCAGCCAACTAACAGGAATCTCAGGCAGCGGCGGTGCAAACCCACTGGGACCAGAGTACTCCATACAAATTAAACAAGATGATGGAAACATATCTGGCTCCTCTGCTCTATCTTTTCAAAGCAACGTGTTGACTGTAGGTGGAGGGTTGATATTATCTCGACGATTTATTAACACATCAATCACCGCCTCAACTACTGATTATTATATTGGCGCCAGTACTCAGAATGGTCCTCTGTCGATAACGCTGCCTGCAGCTGGTCTTCTCGGAAATGGTCAAACATATGTGGTAAAAGATGAATTCGGCGCCGCAAATACCAATAATGTTACAATTGTGGCATCTGGTTCACAAACAATCGACGGCTCAAATTCGATAGTTTTAGAGTCACCCTTTGCATCGATTCAGCTTTATTGTAACGGCTCAGATAAATTTTATATTTACTAAAATTTTTAAGCATCCATAGTACTAATTATAAGCGACTCCTCGTGCGTTCACGAGGATCAAATTTGGATAAGTTTATCTTATTCGAATTTACCATAAAACAAAACTTATAATATGGAGGGTTTTTAAAAATGGCTTACAAATTCCAATTAGGGCATGCAATCATGTCTGGTGCTTTGGACCAAGATGGTGATCTTCTCATCAAGGACGAAGCGGGCAATGTTGCCCTATCATTAGAGCAAGACGGTGATCTGTCTGGTTCTGGTGATTTCGAGTTCGGCGGTTCCGTCAAGCTCCTCGGTACTGCAACAGCTGCAGCTACCCTCGCAGAAGATGCAATGTTTTACATCGATGCCTCTGACGGTCTCATGAAGCGCGACTCATTTTCTAACTACGCTGACACCGCAGCTGGTGTCGGACTTGGCGCATCAGGTGGTGTATTTTCGCTTGATCTTAATGAGTTAGGCGCCGCTTCAATTGCTGCTGGCGATAGCTTCGGCTTCGTCGACGCAACTGATGGCAACGCTTCCAAGAAAGAGACAGTCGACGACCTCGCTACTCTTTTCGCTGGTGACGGACTCATCGCTGCCTCTGCTGTTCTTGCAGTTCAGGTTTCTGGCGCAGTTCACATTGACACTGACAAAGTTAGTATCACTGGTTCTATCGCTGGTGATGGTCTTGGCTACATCGGTGGTGTTGACAGCATTCAAGCTCTGAAAGTAAACGTTGATGATTCATCAATCGAAACTAACTCTGACTCACTTCGCATTAAAGCGGATGGTGTTACAGATGCTATGTTGAACGACGACGTCGCTACTGGTCTTGCTGGTGTCGGTCTCGGTGCTGCTTCTGGCGTCATGTCACTTGATCTTCACGAATTGACCGCTGTTGATATCGCTTCTGGCGACTTCATCGGAATCGTTGATTCTTCAGATAACAGCACTAAGAAAGACACGGTCGATGACCTTGCTACTCTTTTCGCTGGTGATGGACTCATCGCTGCCTCTGCTGTTCTTGCAGTTCAGGTTTCTGGTGCAATCCACACCAACTCCGACAAGGTGAGTATCACCGGCTCTATCGCTGGTCCTGGTCTCAACTACGTTGGTGGTGTCGACAGCATCCTTGGTTTAGAGATTGATATCTCTGAATTCTCGACTGCTACCCCAGCAGCAAGTGATTCATTCTTGTCGCTTGATTCTGACGGTGCTACAGAGCAACGTGTCACTACTGACGCTCTTGCAACATTGTTTGCTGGTGACGGTCTTGCCGCTTCCTCTGCTGTCATGAAACTTGACATCAACGAGTTGACTGCTGCTACAGTTGACGTTTCGGCTGATAGCATTGCTATTGTCGACGCTAACGATGGTAACGCTTCCCGTAAGGAAAGCATCGCTGACCTTGCTACTGCAATGGCTGGTGCTGGTGTTACTGCTACTAACGGTGTGTTCTCTGTTGACGTCGCTGGTGGTGACCGCGTTTCGGTTGCTGCTAAGGCTACTGGAGCCACTCTCGCTGCTGGTCTCAACTACCACGCAGCTGTGCAGACAGGTTCTGTCAACTACGTGCTTCCAGCAGTTGCTTCATCTGAAAATGGTGATATCGTTACTGTTAAGGGTAACTCCGGAACAAGCGAAACACGTTTCATCAACATTGCACCAGACTCTGGTGACAGTATTGATGGTACTGCAAACCAGAACATCAGACTTGAATCACCAAGTGCTGCTGTTCAGTTAATCTACGTGCACGCTGACACTAACTGGAGACTCGTCTAATCTAAATTTAGATTGGAGATTCTTCTTCATTCACTGGGTGCCCCTCGAAAGGGGGGCATCCTTTTTTATGAGACTATTTAATAATATAATTCTACTTATAAAGGAAGAGGTAAATTATGGCTTATAATGTTTTAAAAGGCGCCGTCGAAGGTTCGGTAGATCAGCACGCAGATCAAGAAATAGGCGGAGTAAAAGTATTCAAGAACACCATAAGTGCCAGCGTGTTTTATGATACAGATGCTCAGAGTGCTTGTGCAACCGTCAACAAGGTAGCTTTTGACGAATTGGTGGCATCCACTGTAAGGGGTATCCTCACTTATGAGGGTGATAGAAAAGCAAAAGCTCATCGTAATTTACTGTTCGATGGAAAGAACTTTAGAACAGACAATGCTGTATTCAACACCATAACAGGATCTGCAGGAGGACTGACAGGCATACCCGCCGATCAAATAGCTGGCAAGATCCCAGGACACTCTATTGAGTGTGGAGTTGGTCTCGAAGATAAAAATGGCGCTCTGAGGGTGATGAAGCATGATGGAATAAAGGTTACTGAAGATGGTACCTCTGTAGATATTTCACCAAATGGGGCGCTATCATTCAAGAACGGCAAGATCGGAGTAGATCCTCTGAGTACTTTGAATGTGGTTGAGAGCGGACAAAACATCAGCGACAACGATACTCTTTTGATGTACGACGCATCAAGAGGAGATGTCAGGCACACTACATTTAGAAATCTTTACGATAATTATGTAAACTTGAATGTACCTCTTCCGGCTGGCTCGAAGAACAGCATCCAGTTGAAAGGTAATAAAGAATTTGAAGGAAGTGACAACCTTAAATATGACACCTCGAACAATACTTTAACAGTGGTAGGGACCACCAAGAGTGTCACGGTTGAATCCTCTAAAGAGTTAAGGTCAAATGGAACAACCTCCATCAATGGTGCACTATATAAAGCAATAAAGACTGTATCCGAGCGAACTTACGCTATACAAGACACAGACAACACGGTATTATTAGATGTCAGTGAAAACAAGGTCACAGCAACATTGCCCCCCGCAAATGAAAACTACGGTCGAGTTATAACTATTAAAGTAATAGTTGGCGAAGACCAAAAATACAGAATCAGAGGAACCAACTCTGCTAAAATTATTACCGATGGCGAACTTATTGATTTTACTCAGGAAATTAATTTAAAATCTAATTATTCATCGAGAACATTACAATCAGATGGTGACAAATGGTGGATTATAAACGCCAACGGCTCGTAATAATTGCTTTTTGCACCACAAAACACTATTTATTTTGAACAATTCCCACTTTAGGAGATGAATTTATGTCAAGCTTACTTAAGGACGCCATTGTAGATGCAAAGGCGCTTCGCGAATCAGCACTAAAAAGTGCCGAAACTTCCATTATCGAGAAATATTCCGAGGAAGTAAAAGAAACTCTCGATCAGCTCTTAGAGCAAGACGAGTTGGGCGCAGAAACCCCAGCCAACAGCGAAGATGTTGCTAAAAATATTCCTTTAGCCGCAACAGATAACCTTTCCGAAGAAGAGGGTGACATTCCAGAAAATATGCCAACCGAAGGTGAAGAGATTCCAGTAACGATCGACCTCGACGCTCTCCAAGAAGCAGTAAAGGCTTTAGAGAGCGAGCTTGAAGAAAATGAAGAAATTGAGCTTTCCGAGGAAGACCTCGCCAGCATCCTGTCCGAAGAAGATGATGAGGATGACGATGATTCGTTCCCAGATCTCACAGGCGACGGTAAGGTTACTAAGGCTGATGTATTAAAAGGTCGCGGAGTAGAACTCAGTGAGGCTGATGCAGGCAACACTGCTGGTTCTCCAGAAGATCCAGGATCATTCGCCGGTGAAGAAGCTGATGAAGAGGAAGAGGATGACGCCGACCAAGGCGCCGCCGCCACAGCCGCTAGCGCAGCAGCAGCAAATGCTACTGATGCAGCCCAACGCGGAGCATTCGAGGAGAACATAGATATGGACTCACTTGTTGATGCAATTATGGAAAGACTTACAGTCGATATGGGCGCTGAATTAAGCGGCTGGGCTGGACGTTCGTCCGATAGCATGAAATTTGCTATGGAAAAAGAATTTGCACATCGTCGTAGTACAGATGTGGAAGAAGAGATGGAAACTTTAAAGAAGGCTCAGGAAGAAGTTGTTTTCGAAAATAAACAACTATCTGACCATCTTACCCAACATAAGCAAGTAATACAAGAGCTTAAGGAAAACTTACAAAATGTAAACCTTTCCAACGCTCGCTTGCTTTACACGAACCGAGTATTGAGAAATACCTCCCTGAATGAGCGGCAAAAAGAAAAGATTGCCGAAGCGATTTCGAACGCTGGTTCTGTAGCAGAAGCAAAGGTTATTTGCGAAACACTTCAAAACACAGTGGAGACCAAGCCCAAGAGGGCGAATAGGTCACAATCACTGAGTGAGGTTATCGGAAATAAACGATCTTCTGTTATTCGTGCAACCCGCAAGGAGAGCACAACCTCTGACCCTATGCAAGATAGGATGAAGAGACTAGCTGGTATCAAATAGATACAAATACAATTATACAGGAGGTATTTAAAAATGGCTGGAATAGTAGAAAGGTTAACCGAAGGTGTTGTTAACCGTGATATGCGCGCCGAAGGTCACGCTTTGTTAACAAAGTGGGAGCGCACAGGACTTCTCGAAGGACTGAATAGTGATCGCCAAAAGAGTTCAATGGCACGTTTGCTTGAGAACCAAGCTAAGGAACTTCTCCGTGAGAGTTCCTCGATGAGTGCTGGAGATGTTGAGGGCTTTGCTGCCGTCGCGTTCCCAATCGTTCGTCGTGTTTTCGCGGGACTGATCGCAAACGATCTCGTTAGCGTTCAACCAATGAGTCTCCCAAGTGGACTTATCTTCTTCTTAGATTTCGTGTTCTCACCGAATCTTGGAGCAAGTGGTACCATGCGTGATCGCATGGGCAACGAAGCTGATAAGTCGATTTATGGTACTGACCAAGTTGGTAGCCAGATTACTGGTGGTGTTTCTCTTGTTGGTGCAACCCTCAAGGAAGACCTTTCGGGTCCTCGTACCGTCGGTGCTCGTGGTTATGCTTATGCATCCCCAACTGGCTCGGGCGGTATTGAGACTGCTCAGTGGAATCTCGCTGACGCCTTCTCACTCACTGGTTCCACAGAGACCCAGAAGCGTAAGTGGCTCCAGTACGATCCAGATGTTCTGGCTCTTTCATCTTCAGGTGAAGCTATGACGGTTGCAGTCTTCGAGTGTGCTGGTAACGTAATTACTGGTTCAACATCTGGTCAGCCCGCTGACTTCCGCAACCTTGGTGCTTTCTCAGCATCGTTCAACGGTTCGGATGGTGGTACTGCTGCAACTGGTGTTGGTGCAAACTCACGCCTGTTGCGTCGACTGACTCAACAGACTGGTTCTGGTGATTCAGCTAATGTTTCATTCATTCTTATTGGTGAAGAAAACAATGCTGCGACCGGTATCAAGCTCTCGACTGTCGCCATTGGTGCCCTTGAGGCTGTGGTTCAGTTCCCAATCAAGGACAACTTGACTACTGGTGATGCCCTGGGCTCGGTTGTTGGTCAAACTCTTTGGGGTCTTGAAGGCAACGAAGATATCCCCGAGATTGACATCAAGGTGGATAGCATTGCTGTCACAGCTCAAACCAAGAAGCTTAAGGCTAAGTGGACTCCGGAGTTAGGTCAAGACCTTAACGCCTACCACAACCTTGATGCTGAGGTTGAATTGACAAGCATTCTCTCTGAGCAAGTTGCTCTTGAGATTGACCGCGAGATTCTCGCTGACCTTGTTAACGGTGCAACTGCTGCAACTCGTTACTGGTCACGTGCTCCAGGTCTCTTTGTTGATTCCACCGGTGCTGAAATCGGGGCTAACTCTGCTGCACCCGACTTCACTGGTACTGTGTCTGAGTGGTACGAGACTCTCATTGAGACAATCAATGATGTGTCTGCACAAATCCATCGCAAGACTCTGCGTGGTGGCGCGAACTTCATCGTCTGTGGACCTGAAATCGCTAACATCCTTGAGTTCACCGCTGGTTTCCGTGCAAGCGTTACCGCTGATTCCGATACCGGATCTGTTGGTGCTGTGAACGTTGGTTCGCTGAGCAAGAAGTTCGACGTCATTGTTGACCCGTACTTCCTCCGCAATGTGATCCTCGTTGGTCGTCGCGGTTCCTCTTTCCTTGAAAGCGGATACGTGTATGCTCCATACGTCCCACTGCAGACCACACCAACTATCTTTGGACCAGAAGACTTCGTGCCTCGCAAGGGCGTGATGACTCGTTATGCTAAGAAGATGGTTCGTCCAGATATGTACGGTATTGTTGTCGTACGTGGACTTCTCGGTGAGTCAGGCGCAACTAGCTAAACTCTAGTAGCCAAATAATAAGAAGCCCCCGTCGAATGACGGGGGCTTTCTTGTATCAGAACACTACTTATAGGCGAAGGGAGAAATCTCTTCGTTAATTGACCTAAATTAATATTCATATAAGGAGAAATATATTATGGGAAACAAGAGAGTAGGTTGGGCTAGAATTAAAAGCCTGATTAACGAAAACGCAAATCAACTGCAACCAAGAAGAACGCAGTATCAAACCATTAGTAGTGATACCACACTTACGATGGCTGATTCAGGAGGAGTGATTGGGTGCAACGGTGCAAGTGCTGTTGAAATTACACTGCCCAATCCAGACGATCAAGCAGGCGCAAGCTTCAGATTTCATCTGACTGACAACACAGCAAATGTTGACATTAATGTCGACGCCGGCACAACTGAGTTTGTGGGTAGCGTTAAAGGCTTATCGTCAGGAGACACTGCTACGTCTTCAGACACTTATGTAAGATTTGTTGCATCTACCGCAGTTGCAGGAGACTATATTGAGCTTATCAGCAACGGAGCTAACTGGTTTGTTAGTGGACATGCTATTGCAAACGGCGGCATCGTCTTCGGTGCATAACATAAATTAAAAAATATTTTATATTTTTACTTTCCCCCTTTTCCTTTTGGATTGGGGGGTTTTTTTTGAAAATGTCGATCCCCCCAAAAATACCGCCGGCAAATTTTTGAGATTTTTGTGTCCGAGACCACTATTTACTCATACCCAAAAACCAGGAGTTCCACATGGGAAAGAAAAGAAGATTAATGAGCGCCAGAGCGAAATTTGGCAATAAACACTCATCTCATCCAAGAATGAAAACTATAATGGCGATGCAGTCTGCAACAGATACCATTGAGCCAGTGATAGAAGTGAAAGAAGAACCAAAGGTTGTTGAAACACCAGTTTTGGCTGCTAAAACGACACCAGAGCCAACGGTAGCCGCTGTCCCAGAATTGAAAGAGGAGCCAGCACCGAAACCTCTACTAAATAAGGTTGAGTTTGAGCCAGTCCCAAAACTGGCACAACCTGTAAGATCCAAGCCGCCGGTAACCAAGGTTGAGGTCAAAAAGCCTCCAGTAGTCGCCGCTAAGGCAACTAAACAGACCACTTCGAAAGCAAAAAAGCCTACGACGGCGACCAAAAAAGCTTCTAAAAAGTAAAGACACATTGGACTACAATCCAAATGTTACTTTAAGGCGGACTAATGTCCGCCTCTTTACTATTTAGTTTGAGGAGCCTTTATAAATGCCAACAAATCTCAGCCCTATATCACAAACAAGTGCTATTGTCTTAACCTCGACCGGAAGCACAGACTTAGTCACCGATTCACTACCTTTTGGTGTCTATAATGATTCAACAGAATTCTTAAGCGGAGCTTCAGCACAAGTATCGTACACTTATAAGAAATTAGGTGGTGATGTGGTTGATATCGAGCTTACACCTTCTAATGTTTATGCATCCTATGAAGAGGCAGTCCTAGAATACTCGTATATCATTAACCTGCACCAAGGTAAGAATGTATTATCGACTGTATTAGGTTCTCAAACGGGAACCTTTGATCATAAGGGCGGAATAAGTGGTGGACCAGCCAGCGCCAGCTTGAAGTATCCTCGTTTTTCAATGGGATATGCCAACCGAGTCGCCGATGGGGCTGCCGCTGCTGGAGGCTTCGGTGGTACAGTACCACAGTATTCAGCATCTTTCAGTCCAAAAAAGAATCAACAAGATTACGATATTCAAGCAATTATTCAAGCAGCATCCGAATCTGGCGTTGATGACACAGGTAATCCTGTCCCATGGGAAGGCAAAATAGACAACAAGCGTGTTATAGTAACAAAAGTTTTTTATGTGTCTCCACGCGCAATGTGGCGCTTCTATGGGTATTATGGTGGAATAGGAGTAGTAGGCAATCTGTCCACTTATGGTCAATTTGCCGATGATTCCACATTTGAGGTCATCCCTACATGGCAAAACAAACTACAAGCGATGATGTATGAAGATTCTATTGTCACCAGAACCTCAAATTATTCATATGAGTTGATTGACAACAAACTTAGGTTGTTTCCAACACCCTCCTATTGGTCAGACGGACTCAGCGACAAGATATGGGTTAAATTCTATGTTGATCTTGAGCCATATGCTACCGGCTCGTATAATACTGGAGTTGAAGGTGTTAATAACCTTAATACTGTTCCTTTTGACAACATTCCATACGAAAACATCAATTCAATGGGTAAGCAGTGGATTAGAAAGTATTCTTTAGCACTGTGTAAAGAGATGCTTGGGCAAATTAGAGGCAAATTTACTACTGTGCCGATTCCCGGTGAGAGTGTTACGTTAAATTATGCTGAATTGCTGTCACAAGCTAAAGAAGAACAAACAGCACTCAAAGAGAAGTTGCGAGAGATGCTGAAGGAAGTAGAGTACTCGGCACTCGCCAAGTCCGATCAAGAGATTACGGACGCATCATCGAACATATTGAAGGTGACCCCGTTGGGGATCTTTGTAGGATAATTAAAAGATGGCAGACGAATGGAAAAGACCAGAATCACCGCCACCTCCACTCTTTCTAGGTAAAAAAGAGCGAGATCTTGTTAAACAAGTCAATGACGAGCTTATTGAAAAAGTTATTGGACAACAAATTCTGTATTACCCCATAGATATGGCTACTACAGAGTTCCACGACTTATACGGCGAAGCCATAGAGAAAACTTATCTCCCCCCAATTCGCGTTTACGCTTTGATAGAGTATACGGACTTTTCTACTGATTATATGCCCGGATTTGGTGTTGACAAGTCCTGGGAGATCCTCATCCACTTCCACAGAAGAAGATTAGAAGAAGATCAGAATATGTACGTCCGAGAGGGAGACTTTGTATTATATAATGATAATTACTATGAGATCATCAAGTTAGTTGAGTCCAGACTGCTGTTCGGGCAAGCTGATCAAGAGTTTGAAATCTCAGCAACCTGCAAAAGAGCCAGAACAGGATTATTCGATGCTACCTGATAACTTTGATTTCGCACTGATTCCATCGGGATCTACCACTTTCTCACTTCAAGAAGTTGGCATGTATTCCTCCACTATAGAGGACATAGACTATGTTATCTCATCTTGGCTGAAAGAGGATCTTGAATTAAGCTGCTTGACAAACGAAGGATTCACCACTGTTCCTGTTTTGTGGCAAGTACCGGAAAGAGCATATCAAATAAAGAACCGAAGGGAGTTGAGGGACAATAATGAAGCTCTCAAGCTTCCCCTTATTAGTGTTGAGCGGACAGGCATTGTAAAAGATCCCGAAAGAAAAGGTTCATTTCAAGCAAACTATTATTCTGTTGATAAAAACGGACGCGCCGGACGATTTGTTATAGCTAAGAAGATAGTTCCTGACAAGACACGTAACTTTGCAGTAGCCGCAGGGACCAGAACCAACGATGATGGAAAGCTTCAAAGATACTCTCCGAGAGTGAATCATAAAATTGTTATCCAAACGATTTCTATCCCTATTCCGGTCTATGTGAACGTTGAATACAAGATACACGTCAAAACAGAATACCAACAACAGATGAATACGTTGATAACTCCATTTATGACCAGAACAGGTCAAATTAATGCACTGACTCGTAAAAGAAACGGACACACTTACGAGATGTTCATCGATCAGAACTTTACACATAGCAATAACGTAGCCAATCTTGGTGAAGAAGTTAGAGAGTTTAACACCGAGATTAACATTAGAGTACTTGGATACCTTATAGGTGAAGGACCCAATGACGAGCGACCCATCGTTCGGGTTGATGAGAACACAGTAGAGTACCAATTCCCCAAAGAATCAGAAGTTCCAGCCGGAAATACCACGTGGTTTAGCGACGATAATTAACTTCAGGAAGTGAAAACGTGCTTTTATTGATATCCTGGTATCCTTTGGAAATCCATAATACTATTTAAAGTATGATTGAGACATCAATTAATACCATATAATAATGAGGGAAATAAAATATGTCAGTAAAAAGCTTTAAATTTGTATCTCCTGGAGTGTTCATCAACGAGATTGATAATTCTTTTGTTCCAAGATCAGCAGATGCAATCGGTCCAGTAGTTATCGGACGCTCACAAAGAGGTCCTGCGATGCAACCAGTGAAGGTTTCGTCCTATTCGGAATTTGTAACAATGTTCGGTGATACCGTTCCCGGCGGCGCCGGCGGAGATATCTCACGAGATGGCAACTTCCAATCCCCTATGTATGGTACATATGCTGCTAAAGCATTCTTGGTGTCCAATGTAGCTCCCCTTACATATATTCGTGTTCTGGGCAACGAGCTTAATTCTGGCGATAATACAGCCGGCTGGAAAACGACAGATCAACCAAATGTCACCGACACATCTAATGGCGGTGCTTACGGATTATTCCTGTTTGCAAGTAGTTCTGTTTTGGACGCGTCCACTGGTGCCGCCACGCCGAGATTAGGAACCGGTTCTCTAGCAGCTGTGTGGTACTTAAATGACGCCGTATCAATAGGTCTAAAGGGTGATACACACCCACAGATAGCCGCCGGAACCCATACTACTTGTTCTCTGGGTTCTGTCATCGTATCAGATTCAAACAACAACTTTACCACTTTGATTTCCGATCGAACAACAGGAATCGAAGAAGAAATTACATTCGGATTTAACGATAACTTAGAAACTTTCGTGAGAAAGCGTTTCAACACAAACCCTCAGTTGGTAAGTAGCCAAGGTTCGTTCTATGATTCCGGCTCTTATAAAGCATACTGGCTCGGAGAGTCCTATGAACAGGAAGTCAGAGATCTCAGTCTCGACGGCGCCACAGCAGGTTCTGCTTTTGGTGTTATACTTCCTATCGCAGATAGCTCCGCCCCAACCACGGTTGGACCAGCACTTAAGCAGGTTCCTAGCCGCGAAGCTTACACAGGCTGGTTTATTGGTCAAGATCTGGGCGGTGATGCTAGCACCTTTGATATTCAAACTGCTGCAAAATTGTTTAGGCTTGTCGGAAGAGGTCATGGTGGATGGCTCAACAGAAACGTCAAAGTTTCTATTGAACAGATCAGAGCTTCTGCTTCCACAACTACCGATTATGGAACTTTCTCAGTGGTCCTGCGTTCTTTGAGCGACACTGATGGAAACCAACAAGTATTAGAGAGGTTTGATAACCTTACACTTGATCCAACTAGTCCGAATTTCATCGGTCGCAGAATTGGTGATACTTACCAAAGCTGGGTCGAGAGCGAGAGAAGATTGAAAACATACGGAGACTACCCAAATAATTCTAAGTATGTCTACGTCGAACTCCAGTCTGATGTAGAAGATGGCGGTGCAAACCCACTTCTCCTTCCATTCGGCTACTGGGGACCACCCAAGTATAAGACAGTGAACGCAGTCACCTTATCATCACTCTCAGCCGGCGCAGTCTATTGGGCAAACGGCACCGCCCTTGCCAGCAGCAGTAACGCACCACTTACTCTAGGACTCAGTCACGGTACCGATGCCGGACCCGCCTCCGGTGCACTTGGTGGATTATCCTTCCCAGAAGTTAGACTTCGTCTTTCCTCATCGGATGGTGGAATGGCAGACCAAAGAAACGCTTGCTTCGGTTACCAGAACACAAGAACCAGTGGTTCAAGTCGCGCAGATGCGAGTGTTGGTGATTTCAACAAGATGCTGGATGGAAACATCGCTGAAGGAGCGACATACAGCATGGCTGGCTCAGGAATGTACATATCTTCGTACATCTTCTCAATGAACGACTTGAAAGTGGGCGCAAACAATGCTTACTTCTGGAAGTCTGGCTCTTATGTTGCTGGAACAGCTGCATCAATTGCCGATGGTGGAACTTATAAGACAGTCCTGGCAGCAGGATACGATAGATTTACTGCACCGTTGTATGGCGGGTTCGATGGGTTCGATATTAAGGTCCCAGATCCTCTCTACAATGCAGGTATGACATCTACAGCAACAGAGGCGAACAGTTCACCTTACTACACGCTCAAGAGGGCAATTGATACAGTTGCAGATCCTGAGTCAGTAAACATGAACCTTATTACGATGCCAGGAATCACAAATGATTCCCTCAACAACCACATGGTAAATGTTAGTGAGGGTCGCGGAGACACAATGTCTATTATTGATCTTCCGAATCTTTACTATCCACAACATGAGGTCTATAAATCTAGTAAGGCTGATAGACTTGGTGTTGGAGTTAACGCTTCAGTCACTGCTCTTAGAAATAGAAGAATCGACTCCTCTTATGGTGCCACCTTCTATCCATGGGTCCAGACTCGCGATGCTAACAGTGGTCGCGCCATTTGGGTTCCACCATCTGTTGCAATGATGGGTGTTCTGGCTAGCTCTCAAGCAGCTTCTCATCTCTGGTACGCTCCCGCTGGCTTCAACCGCGGCGGACTTTCCGATGGTGCAGCAGGAATCCCAGTTACAAACGTAACCGAGAGACTTACATCTAAGGAGAGAGATACTCTGTATGATGCTAACATCAACCCGATTGCTTCATTCCCATCTAGTGGAATTGTGGTCTTCGGTCAGAAGACTCTCCAAGAGCGCCAATCAGCGCTCGACAGAATCAATGTGAGAAGATTGGTCATCTACTTGAAGAAGCAGATCTCCATCCTTTCCACAGAGGTACTCTTCGAGCAGAACGTGCAGTCAACTTGGAATCGCTTCAAGTCACTTGTCGAACCATTCCTTGCAAACGTCAAGGTTCAGTTCGGTATCACCGACTATCGATTAATTCTCGATGAGACTACAACAACGCCTGACCTTATTGATCAGAACATCATGTATGCGAAGATTATGGTCAAGCCAGCACGTGCTATTGAGTACATCGCGATTGACTTCGTGATTGCCAACACGGGCGCATCATTCGACGACTAATCGAATAAATGAGGGGGATTTTCCCCCTTACCCACTAATTAAATTAGAACTTACAGGAGTACCTAACATATGCCATTCTGGTCAGAAAATTTTGGAGAGAACGCGGGCTTAAACGATCCAAAAAGAAATTTTAGATTTACTGTCGAATTTCAAGGAATTCAAGCTGCTCAAGGCGGCGCGAAACTTTGGTATGCTAAGACAGCTACAAAGCCTTCCTTTGCTATTAACGCAGCAGAGCACAAATACCTGAATCACACTTTCTACTACCCAGGAAATGTGACTTGGAATGACATTACAGTCACAATGGTCGACCCAGTTGATCCAGACATGTCTGCAACTCTGTCATCAATCATTGAGGGCTCCGGATATAAACCACCTACCAATGCAGAAGATCGCTCATCGATCTCTAAAGCTAAATCAGCATCTGCGCTTGGCACAGTTATCATTACTCAGCTTGATTCCGATGGAAATGCGCTAGAGACATGGACATTATGGAATTCTTTCTTAACAGAAGTGAAATATGGTGATAACCTTGAGTATGGAAATGATGATTTGACAGAACTTTCAGTTACTATCAAGTACGATTGGGCTAGATTAGAGACAGAAGGCAAATCTGCAGCTACCGCTGGTTCCCAACAGTCATTCTTCAACGCATAACATAAAAACATAGAGGTGTACATTGTCACGCAATAGAGATCGTATGGGTTCGAGCACCCCGCAAGCTAGCTCGCCCCCAGAACAAGCTCTACAAGAAAATCCGGGATTCGCTTTCGTAGTTCCGACCGAATTTGTAGAACTTCCATCGGGTGGAAGGTTTTATTCAGAAAACCACCCCCTTCATGGACAAAACACAATTGAAATCAAGCAAATGACTGCTAAAGAGGAAGATATCCTTACTTCGAGAACTCTTCTCAAGAATGGTGTCGCTATCGATAGAGTCATTCAGAGTTTGATTTTGGACAGAAGAGTAAATTCAGACAGTCTTTTGGTGGGAGATAGGAACGCTATCCTAATCGCCGCGAGAGTGTCTGGATATGGTAACGATTATAACACTACCGTTAATTGTCCAAACTGCGGAGCAAGTCAGGAGTATTCTTTTGATTTAAATAACGCAAATATCCACGTTGGAGAAAGTGATAATTCATTGGCGCTCAGTGCTAACGATGATGGTACGTTTACTACCACACTACCCAGAACCAAGGTTGAGGTTGCATTCAGGCTTTTAGACGGAACAGATGAAAAGAGCATGCTTGCTCAAGCTGAGAACGCTAGAAAGCGCAAAAAGCCAGAACAAGCAGTAACAAGCCAAATTAGAAGCATGGTGGTTGCAGTCAATGGCGATGAGACACCACAGGCGTTGAATTACTTGATTGAAAACATTCCCTCGCTGGACGCTCGTCATCTAAGACTGTGCTACAAGCAAGCAGCACCAAATGTTGATTTAACACAACACTTCTCTTGCAACGAGTGCGATCACGAACAGCAAATGGAGGTGCCGCTCACCGCGGACTTTTTTTGGCCTGACCGGTGAGTACATGGAGAA
>Ga0315322_10001285_pt1 | contig 19424 bp, 17 predicted proteins | sample M110021515metaG_FD_203461 | JGI IMG/M metagenome (GOLD analysis project Ga0315322, IMG submission 203461) | Ammonia-oxidizing marine archaeal communities from Monterey Bay, California, United States - M1 100m 21515 | ecosystem: Environmental > Aquatic > Marine > Intertidal zone | place: USA...
TTTCTGTAATTTCTTTGAATACTTCTAAATCACTTAACGCAATTGGAATCTTTGCACTCATTGCCTCTAATATAGGAATTCCAAACCCCTCATACAAAGAAGGAAAAATAAATAAACTGCAAGATCTGTAAGCACAGAAAACCTCTAAGTCAGTCAACCCACTATATATTTTTACTTTCTCAGATAAGCTCAATGAAGAAATTAATTCCTCAACAACATTCAATTCTCCATTATTATTTCCAATTATCACCAAGGAGTATTCTGGTAAATCATTTTCTAATATTGAAATTGTTTTTATAAGGCGCTCGTAATTCTTTCGTTTCTCAAAATGCCCTACCGCCAGGATAAATTTATGAGGTAAGTTCAAACGATTTTTAATTTTTAAAATATCCTTATCAGTTTTTTGAAAAAACCTACTCTTATCAATTCCATTGTAAATAACCGATAAAGAGGATTCTGGGAACATATCAGCAATATCTTTTTCTATTTCTTTAGACCCAGTGATAATGTGATCAGCATTATAAAAAGAGAGATTTAATACGGCCTTTAAAATCTGTTGATATAAAAGACTGTATTCATCTTTTAAACCTCTGAGATCATGGATTGTCATCACTGTTTTACCATATCTATTTTTTACCATAGGAAGATTAAAGCCTTCAAATAAATCAAATTTTTCTTTTTTAAGAATCTTGTTCCAAAAAAATACTCCCTTGAGAGACTTAATTAATCTTCCCTCACTAGGAATTGGTGTTTTATAAAATGTAAGATTTGGTAACCGATCAAACCAATCTGAAAGAATGCAATCCGAGGGTTCAAAAATTATAAACTCTGTGTCAGACATTATCTTAAAAAGCTCGCTATACATGCCTACAAATCTTTGCTTTGCACCGGATGGACGATCATTAAAGCAGGTTGCATTTAAACCAATTTTCATAATAATTTAGTTATTTATATGCGTTAATTTTTATCTACAAAGTTAAGAAATTTTCTATATTCACCATCTCTAACTCGATCTGCATGCAAAAAGAAAAAGTTATTTATATATGAATCAAGATCCCCAAACTGTTCCAGAGACTGAAATTTTTTCACAATAAATTTTTCAAGATTATAAAATTTATTTTCTTTTAAAAAATATCCTTTGTAATTAAATGCAGTAATTTTATTAAAAATTTCTGATATGTCCTCTTTATTATGTCTTTGCTCAATCTCCATCAATAAAACAGGTTTGTTTGAAGAGATTGTCTTCAAAGCTCCATCTATCAGAGTTGATTCATGGCCCTCAACATCAACTTTGATGAAGTCCACACTGCTAAAATTAAAAGAATCTAATGTTTGTAAATTGACTATTTGATGCCGAACATTTTTAAAGTCAACGCTTTCGATTGTTGCAGAGGAATCATGCTCAGTGCCCTCATCATCTATGGGTATATTAAGATTCGCTGACCCAGATGAATTTGACAATGCAATTTGATGAATCGTTACTTTCTTTTTATTTTTACCCCAAGCATTAAGAATTTCATAGCACTCTGGGTTAGGTTCAAAAGCATCGACTCGCATATCTAATAAATTTAACTTATATGAATAAATGCCCCTATTACCGCCAACATCTATAGCGTGCCCCTTGGGTGGTACTAATAGTTTTATAAAGTGCATTTCCGGCTCTAGCATGCCTTTAAAATAACAATACCAATACTTAATTGGAACCTGCAATGACGTGGGTATTAGATCACGTATTATGGCTCGAATATTTTTTTTCATAACAAAATTTAATACTAGATTAAGCTAAATTATACTTCGTATTAATTTAATATATCTATTTAACATTTCTGTATTACCAAAATATAATTCAGCATGCTTTCGGACATTGTTAGCTATTCTTGATTGATCATGAGGGTCTTTTAGTAATTTTATAATCGCTTTTGCAAAACTATCTTTATCATTGATTATGCAATAACCAAGATTATTTTGATGACCAAGAAGATTGGCAACACCTGTGACATCTGATGCAATTATAGGGATTCCGCAGCCCATGCTTTGCAATATAGAGGTACTTAATGTTTCTCCTTCTGTTGCGTGGACATAAATATCTAGATTTCTCATCCATGGTGCAATTTGTTTTTCTTCTATTAAGCCTTCAAAAGTAATATTTCTTGCTACGGATGAGCTTTCAGCAATGCGCTTTACTCTATTAAGCTCAGTTCCGTTTCCGGCAAATGTAAGCTTAAGATTAATATTTGGTTCAAGCTCATAGATTCTTTCTAAGACACTTACAAGAAAATCTTGTTTTTTTGAAGGTGTAAACCTTGCAGCCATGCCAATAACAAGTTGTTTGCAGGGAGCATTTTTATCTACAGGGTAAAAAAAATCAAGATCAATTCCATTTTGGATAATCACTATTTTTTTTGATCGAAGCAATGATTTAAAAGTTGCTTTCATTTGGATTAAATATAGATCCGTTAAGACTACAATTCTGTCAGCTAAAAGCATGGAGATAAAACTTGTAATTTTTTCATTTCTTGGCTTTATGGAGTTTGAAGTATGCTCAACTGCTATTAAGGGTATCCGGTAAATCCAAGCATATATTCTACAAACTAAGACAGGGTTTAGAGTATGGCAAATAATTGCCTCAGGCTTTTGCTTTGAAAGCCACCCAAACAGTGATTTCCACGCAAGAAGCGGATTCCTTGGTTTGGAAGTAAATGAAGCATATGGGAGTTTCAAGTTTTCACTCAAATTTTGATAATCACGATCTAGTTTTTGATCTCCAAGAAAACCAATAATCCAATCATGTGTATTATTTATGTCAGCTTGAACCAGTGAGAAAACAACGCTTCCCAGCCCGCCAAAGCCAGAATAAGTTATTTGAGCAATTTTCATTTGTTGCTAGCCAGCTTATTAAAATGGCCAATGCTAAAGTGAAAATTAGAAGTTGGATCATCGCTTAAAACTTTTACACCCGCGTTTCTTAATGATATAGCGATATTTAGTTCAATATTATTTCCTGAATTTATTTCTAGGCTTTCATGTAACAGCAATGAAACAACTTGAGAGTATCGAGAAAGATTTAATAGGACTGATGATGAAAATCCATAAATTATAACTTTATATCCATGCTGCATTAGCTCAAAAATGATGTCCTCTGCAATTAGATTATTTGTCATCTCGCCATTAATAACTTCATTCAAAAAATTTGGTAATCTAGGTTGTAGCTTGCTTGCTGGATGAGGAATAAAAATATCAAATTTGCTTGAGTGGGCAAGCTCATCATGTTTTTTTGGTTGAAAATTTTTGATGTGATCGAATGTGTTGCCAATGAGCAATCTTAATTTTTTAGTTGGTTGAGGGCTTTTCCTTTGGAAAGGAGTGCTTTCCAAAAGATCAATTTGTCTTGATGGACAAGGCATCCATTGTGATAATTTTAAATCATAGATAGTAAAGTGCATCAATGTTCTGCTAAGTATTTCATTATTAGTTTGTAGTAAAAATATTTTTTTAATGGCTTTATGAATTGGATGGTCCTCTAATGCATTATAAAAGTGCTGCATATTAATATTCAGCAACCCATCGTCAAATATATTTAATTTAGCTTCAACATTTCTAGAAACTAATCTTGAGAGCAGGATGCTATGAATGCTCGCAAAATAAATTGATGAGAAATCACATTTTCTGAGTTTTTTAGGCAAGGTATTCCATGCAAATAGCTCCTGAACCACAAAAGGAGAATTTTGTTTAAATGGAATAAAATATTTATTTACTGATTCAAAACTTTTGAAGTAATAGAAGTGTTTGGGGCTGCTATTAGCAGGATGATAAATAACTTTGCAGCTTGAAGATAATCCCAAACTAGCGATTATTTTTTGAGATACCTTCAGCTGAAGAGGAGTTCTGCAATAAAAAAGGGATATTTCTTTTCTTTGCTTCTGATTAACCATTTAAATATTTTTTGTCAGATAGCGCAATAGTATTCTTCTAACTATTTTTTGACATTTCTTTAAATATGTCATTTCTATTCACTAAATCTTGATATGAACCCTCATCTACCACTTTCCCATTATCTAATATATATATTGTGTCACAACTTTTAACAGTATTTAATCTATGAGCAATGAGGATAATTGTTTTTTGACCTGATAAATCATGAATTGCTTGCATTATTTTCTTTTCAGAAATTCCATCAAGCGAACTTGTTGCCTCATCCATAATTAATACTTCAGCATCATGGTACAAAGCCCTAGCTATACCTATACGTTGACATTGGCCGCCAGAAAGTTGGATGCCTCTTTCTCCAACGATTGTTTCCAGTCTATTGGGGAGGTTATCTAGCATTTCATCTAATTGTGCCATACTTGCAGCACTGGCCACTCTGGAGTCATCTATTTGATCCTCTGCCAGCCCAAATGCAATATTTTCTCTAATAGTTGAATCAGCTAAAAAAATTCTTTGCGCAACAAACCCTAGGTTATTTTGCCAGGAACGTTTATTTTGATTAGTTAAATTTTTTCCATCAAGAAGTATTTCTCCTTCAGAAGGAGTTATGAGGCCAAGGATGACATCAACTATTGTTGATTTTCCTGATCCGGATGGACCAACCAGACCCACAACTTTTCCTGAAGGAATGGAGATATTAATTCCATTTAAAGTAGGTTTGCTTGTTTTTGGATATGAGAAATGAATATCTTTTAATTGCGCTAAATGATTGATTAATAACTTTTGCCTTTTTTTAACAATCGCAGTGTTATTTCTATGCTGAATATCGCCCGTACTTGCCTCTAAGTCTTCTCGTAAATTTTCAAGAGCCGCAACATTTCCTCTGATCGTAGAAAAGCTATAGTAAATTTGTTGAAACCCTGGCAGTAGTTTGAAACCAGCCAATGCAAAAACTGATAGAAGAGGAAGAATTGAACTTATATCTCCCTGAAAAGAAAAAAATAAGTAAGCAACCAGAATGATAACCAAACTAAAAGCTGCTAGCTCCATAATATATCTAGGGCCCAAGCTCAAAACATTGCTGTTTCCAGATACTCTAGCAAATTCATTGCTTGCATCTCCAAAGCGATCATTGAAAAGCCCTGCTCTTCCAAGCAATAAGGTATCTTTGATGCCTCCAAACCCTTCATTCATCAATCTAAATCTTAAGGCTTGCATCTTACTTATCGTAGCACCATTGCGAATAAGTCTCTGTTCAGCAATTTTGTAGATTAACAGATATGAAATAGAAAAAATTAAAGCTGCGGATACTGCCATCCAAAAATTATAAATACAGATTGCAAGCGTCATTAAAAAAGCCATTATTATTTTTGAATTGACCAGCACAATATGATTAATGATTGAGTATGTAATTCTTTGAGACTCTGTAGCAATTTTATTGATTAAAGTGCTGCTATTATTTGATGTATGAAATAACCAGTTTTGATTCATGTAATATCGATATAAACGATTGCTGAGATCAGCCCCCACTCTTGCTCCATACATTGATAAGCGCCATAAGGTAAATATAGAGATAATTGTTGTTAGCAAAAGAAATACAAAAGTTGCTGATGCAATAAATATAATAAAAGAATTTTTATTGTAGAACCCAAATAAATGAAAAAGGTAACCCGAGAAACCATCTAAACTTGATTGATTGAAATCGCCTAATAAAGTCATAAACCCCCCAATCGCTAAGACGCTAGCAACCTCTGCAACAGAACCAAAAATGACAAGAATCTGAAGCGCATGAAGCTTTTTTCTTTGCTCGTGGTCCAGAAGACCATAAAGCAGTTTGAGGCTGGTAAACATTATTTGCTAAAAAATGAAGAATGTTTTATGTACCATGGCATAGCCTCTGAAATTCCACTATGCACATCATGAGATGGAGAGAATTTAATAAGTTTTTTTGCTTTTTCAATGCTGGCTTGTGAGTGAAGAACATCACCATCTCTAAAATCTCTATATATAGGATTTTTTTCATAGATGTGCTTGCAATCATGTAAAGATTTTTTTAATAGCTCAAAAAGCTCATTTAGTGAAGTTCTCTCCCCAACTGCTATATTAAAAATATTATTAGACTGTATGGATGAAGTAGCAGCTAAAATATTTGCTTGAACAGCATTATCAATATAGCAAAAATCTCTACTGGTAGTCCCATCTCCATTAATATATATCTCTTTGCCAGAGGCCATTGCAGAAATCCATTTTGGAATTACTGCCGCATAAGCTCCGTTTGGATCCTGTCTTTTGCCGAAAACGTTAAAGTATCGAAGGCCTGTGGAATAAAACTGATAATTTAAAGAAAAAACTGAGGCATAGAGCTCGTTGGCATACTTGGTGATGGCATATGGAGAAAGTGGGTTACCAATTTTTTCCTCTATTTTTGGTAAATCTGGATGATCTCCATAAGTTGAGCTGCTGGCTGCATATGTAAAGCTTGACACATTTGCATCTCTTGATGCGACTAACATATTTAAAAAACCATCTATATTTACTCGGTTTGTTAGTATCGGATCTTTAATCGACCTAGGAACAGACCCCAGAGCGGCTTGATGCAATACAAAATCTACATCCTTGGTTGCATTAATGCATGTTTGCAGGTCACATATATCTCCATCAATAAAATTAAAGTTTTTCCATTGCTCTGATGAAACAGAAGATTTTACATCTTCTAAATTCAACATGTGGCCAGTACTAAAGTTATCCAAGCCAGTAACTTGTTGATCTATTTTTAATAGCGTTTCTAGTATGTTACTTCCTATAAATCCAGCAACACCTGAAATAAGCCAATGTTTTGGTTCGTTGTTAAGTTCACTCAAGCATTTTTGATATTGGGACATATAATTTTACAAGCGCAGGTCGGTCTCTGTTGAGGCAAAAAGGTATTTAAGATCATAAATCAGATTTTTTCTCTTTCCAAGACTTCTAATATCACCGATACTCATTTCTAGAAATTGAGAATGAGCGACTGCTAAAATTATTGCATCATACGAACCATTTTTAGGCTCATTAATAAAATTTATATCTGAATGAAGTTTCTGCGAAACTTTTGAGACCCATGGGTCATTACAGTCCACAGAAATATTCATTTTTTCTAATTCATAAATTATATCTATAACTTTAGAATTTCTCATATCTGGACAATTTTCCTTAAAAGTGACTCCCATTATTAACACCCGAGATTGATTTAATTCTATTTGTTGGTCTAACATTTTTGCTATTAGCTGCTCAGCAACATACTCACTCATTCCATCATTCAGCTGCCTTCCTGCAAGAATAATCTTAGGATCATAACCAATTGCTTGAGCTTTATGAGTTAAATAATAAGGGTCTACTCCTATGCAGTGACCTCCGACAAGCCCAGGTTTGAATGGTAAAAAATTCCATTTAGTTCCAGCGGCCTTGAGAACCTCCTCAGAATCTATGTTAAGTTTATTAAATATAATGGATAGCTCATTAATAAGAGCGATGTTTACATCTCGTTGAGTATTTTCAATAACCTTGGCAGCTTCAGCAATTTGAATAGAGGGTGCCATATGTGTTCCAGCTGAAATTATAGAGCCATATAATTTATCTATAATATGAGCAATCTCTGGAGTTGATCCTGAGGTTATCTTGACAATTGAGGCTACTCTGTGTTTTTTATCGCCTGGATTTATTCTTTCTGGACTGTATCCTATAAAAAAATCTTTATTAAATTCTAAACTTGAAAGATTTTCTAGTATCGGTATTGCTATTTCTTCTGTGGCACCCGGGTAGACTGTAGATTCATATATAACAATATCATTTTTTTTTAAAATACCGCCTATGGAGCTAGTAGCATTTTTTAATGGCCCAAGATCTGGATTTTTATTTGCATCTATGGGAGTGGGCACAGTAACAATAAAACAGTTACATTCTTCTAATTTTTGAAGTTTGTCTGTATATGTTAAGTTTTTCGAATCGCTAAGTTCGCTAGAACTTACTTCAAAGGTTGAATCGTACCCTAGTGATAATTCTTTAATTCTATCCTCATTTATATCGAAGCCAATAACTGGTCTCTTTTTACTAAATTCAACTGCCAGTGGAAGGCCGACATATCCTAGCCCTATAATTCCTAGTTGAAGATTATCTATAGACATAATTTTATAATTAGGTATCCAAGAGTATTTTTTGATTTACAAATTTGTAATTAATATTATGTTTTTCTAATTTGTGAAGGATAAAAAAAGTGCCTGGCCACTAATAGGATAATTCCAATAAAAAAGCCCACCACTGTAGTAAAAATTACAATTCTTAATCTTGATGGGCTGGTTTTATCTCTTGGAATAAATGCTGCGTCTATTGGCTGCAATATATAATGAGTTCTAACTTTTGCAAGCATTTGTGTTTTTAGCTGGCCTTCAATCATTTGATTAATTGATAATTTAATGTCTATATCCATAGTATTGTCAAACTGCTCATAGAGATATTCGAGTGAGGATTGAGACTCAACTATGTCACGCTCTCTTTGCAGCAAGTTAATCTCTCTTAGTATCAGTGATACCAAATCAGCTGCAAAGATTGGAGATATATGAGTTGCTGAAAGGACAACAAAATTAGTTCTTCTGTCTAAGTTAACTCTAATAATTTGACTATAGATTTTATAACCATCTAAATAATGGGGAACACCGCTTGTCCAAGTTTTTGAGTCTGGATCATATATTGCGCTATCGAAAACAATAGCATTGGAGGCACTATCAAACTTCTTGGCCGCCATTAGCTTGGGTAACACCCCTTCAAATGAAATTATATGCTGAAAAAAATCTCTTGATAGAATAGTTTCTCTTGCAATTTCACCACTTTTTGAGCCGTAAGAAGAAAAACCAACACCTGCAAGTGAGGCCAAAGATCCAAAAGCACTTGAATCAGCTGAACTTGACTGAGATTGCATGCCCTTTGCTGGCGAGAGCAAACTGGAGGAAGTATAAAGATTTGGAAGGCTGAGACTATAAGCTATTGAGCCAAGTGCAATAAAAAAAGTAAAAACTATTAATGTAACTTTATTATCCCAGCAGACCTCAAAGACTTCCTTGATATTAATATCATCTTCAGATCTCTGATCTTGATTATCATTAAATTCTGACATATTACTTTACCTAGTTTTTATTAAAGAAATTATTAAGATGTATCTCTTCATTGCACATTAAAGTGACTAACTCCTCCAAGGAAGTTTTTGGCTCCCAGCCAACAGCTTGTTTAATTTTATCATAGGAACCCATCAAGATATCCACTTCTGCCGGTCTGTAAAATTTAGGATTTACTTTAATTAGAACTTTGCGTGTTTTTTTATCAATTCCAACCTCCTCAACGCCTTGACCCTCCCAGGCAATATCAAACCCGAAATGATGACCAGCTAATTCACAAAAATATCTTATTGTATTTGTTTTATTAGTGGCAATAACAAAGTCATCAGGATGCTCAAGATTAGTTATCATTTCCATGCCCTCAACATAATCTTTAGCATATCCCCAATCTCTTTTGGCATCCATATTACCTAGTTCAAAAAAATCACGGCTTCCTTGAGAGATTTGGAAAAAACTATTTACTATTTTTTTTGTTACAAATTCTTCTCCACGCAATGGGCTCTCATGATTGAATAAAATGCCATTTGAACAATGCATTGAAAATGATTCTCGGTAATTAATTGCCGCCCAATGAGCTGCTAGCTTAGAGACTCCGTAAGGACTTCTGGGATGAAAAGGGGTTGACTCATTTTGAGGAATAGCCTTAACCTCACCAAACATCTCTGATGTGGATGCTTGGTAGAATCTTGTTTCTACCTCTGCTAGCCTTATAGATTCGAGAACCCTTAAAGCTCCAAGATAATTTACTTCTTGAGTATACAAAGGCTGGTTAAATGAAGTCCCTACAAATGACATTGCCCCAAGATTATAAAAATAGTCTGGCTTGGTATCTTTAATAGCCTTATAGATTTGAGAGAATTCAGAAAGCTCAAACTCCAGTGGCTCTACTTCATTGTTAATTTCAAGATACTTGAGCCTCCAAGATGTTCTTTCCGCGCCTCTTCTAAAAGCTCCAATAACTCTAATATCTTTTGAAAGTAAATGTTTTGCTAAATAGGCTCCATCTTGGCCGGTAATACCGGTAATTATTGCTGTCTTCATTTTTAGAATTTATTTAATGGTGTTTTTAAGTAAAAATTTTTATCATTATATTACCAATTATCATGAAAGGCTAAGATGGAGGCTGAAGCCGGAATCGAACCGGCGTAGGCGGCTTTGCAGGCCGCAGCATAACCACTCTGCCATCCAGCCTAAGAGTATGTTTTGACGGAAGGATTATAACCAATGCAGGAAATATTATAAATCTAATTTTTCTCTTATATATTTAGCAATTGCCAATGAGCAAGTAAGTCCAGGGCTTTCTATTCCCTGCATAAAAATTAATCCCTCCGAACCATGATGGTCATATGTTAAAAAGGAAAAATCTGCAAATGGCTCATCTTTCATTTGAATTTTTGGTCGAACACCAACATAGTCCTCTTGCAAAGCGTGGTGGATAACTTCAGGCCAGTAATTTTTAATTGAGTTACGAAATCTCTCCATTGACCCTTGAGAAAAAGAGAGATCAATATTATCTATAAATTCAACATCAGGACCAAACTTAGCTGCTCCAGAAAGGTCTAGAGTATAATGTATGCCTAGGCCATGACTATCTGGAAGAGGGTAAATTAAATGCTGAAATGGTGCATTGCCTGAAATTTTATAATAATGCCCTTTTGAATAATTAATTTTTTTAAGCGATTCAGAGTGCTTTATTGATGAAATATTTTGACCATTATTAAATGAATGAAGACCAGTAGCAAAGATTATTTTATCTGAGTCTAACCAGAACTGTTCCTCTCCTGTTTGTATTAGTGAATGATGCTTATTAAATTTTTGACTAGATTCAAGGCACTTCGAATTTTTTGAAATTACTCCTCCTAGAGATTCAAAATTCTTTGCATAAGATGCCATTAATAATGGAACATCAATAATTCCGGTAAATTTTGAAAATATGCCTGTCGTTATATTTTCGTTTAGATTTGGTTCAAGCTCCTTAATTTCTTTGTGATCAAGCAACGAAAGGCCTTGAACTCCATTTGCTTCACCATTTTTTATTAAGGCATTCAGTCTATCTTGGTCCTTATCATGTCCATAGATTATCTTACCCACCTGATGAACTGGGACATCATTTTTATGAGCATATTCATATAAAAATTGGTTACCCTTAAAAGTTAGCTGAGCTTTTAATGAATGCGGAGGGTAATATATGCCAGAATGAATAACTCCTGAATTTCTTGATGAAACTTCATCGCCAATCAAACTATTTTTTTCTATTAAAATAGTTTCATGGCCTGCTTGCTGAAGCTCTAACGCCGTTGCTAGTCCAACTACCCCTCCTCCTATAACAGCAATATTGCAATTAATTATTTCTTTCATAAAAAATTATATTTTTAATTGTTTAATTTTTAGAGAAAAAATTATTAAGAGTTTTTACTACAAATGATTGCTCTTCTTCTGAGATGTTTGTTGAAGATGGTAATGTGCAGACATTTTTATAAATAACACTTGAGTGATATAAATCCTCTTTTGGGCACGTTTCAAAGGGTGGTTGCAAATGCATTGGGATCCAGAATGGTCTCAGCTGAATTCCATTTTTTTGAGCAAACAAAAAAAGGGTATTAAGGTTAAAAGGCGCATTCTTTTGAAGAATAAAATATGAGATCCATCTCGATGAATGAACATCTTCATGCATGAAGACATCATTCATTGGATTTAATTCTTCAGAATAGAATTTGTGTATGTCTAGTTTTTTTTTAGTAAATTCTTCATACCTCTCCAATTGAGCGCATCCAACCGCCGCTTGAATATTGGTCATTCTATAATTAAATCCTACCCGATCATGAATGTATTCATATCCTGATCTTGATGTTGTGCTTGTGTGCTTACATAATTTATGAAAATCAGAATCATTTGTTAAGATTGCTCCCCCTCCACCAGAGGTAAAAGTTTTGTTACCATTAAATGAAATCGTTACACATGTGACATTTAATTTTCCTAATTCTTGAGCCTTTGAAGTTACGCCAAGTGCTCCTGCACCATCAACAATAACTGGGATGCTAAAATCAGAGTAGAGGCTGTTAAGCTCTTCGAAATTGATTGCATTACCCAAAGCAAATACGGGGATTACAGCTGCAAGCCTTTTACCTATTTTTTTATGGTACCAATTACCATCTTTTTTTATGCAATCTTTTTCAATAATATTTCTGACATTCTGAATATCAAGATTAAGATTGCAAGGGTCTATATCAAACAACCAAGGTAAAGCACCGCAATGCCTAACAGCATTTGCTGTAGCAATAAAAGTATAATCAGGAATAATTACTAAATCATCACTACCGACCCCAGCATTATGGAGTGATAAAGATAGGGCTGAAGTGCCAGAATTAACAGCGCAGGCGTGCTTAAAGTGTGAAAGTGTCTCTAACCTTTCTTCAAATTCATCAACAAATTTTCCAACAGATGATACAAATTTGGTTTGAATGCATTCTGATAAATTTCTACCCTCATTACCACTTATATTTGGAACACAGATGGGTATATTAAATTTAGCCTCCATTTGAAATGTGATAATTCCCATAGAAGTTTCTATCATTTTCAATATCTTTATACAGCCCATTTTGAAGAAATCCAATTATCTCTTTGATCCCATCATCAACACTCCACCCAGGTTCAAAATAGAGTAAAGTTTTAACTTTGGTAAAGTCAACAATGTAATTTCTTGGATCAGTCCCTCCTGCAACATATTTAGTTTCTAGATCTGGAATGTACCCCGCGATCATATCTACTATATTTCTTTTTGTAAGATTGTTAGAGTCTCCACCAGCATTAAAAATTTCAAAATGGGTTTTTTTTCTCTCCATTGATAAAACTCTATGTATCAAGGATGCAAAATCTCTGACATGACAATATGGTCTCCAAGTATCTGGGTCATACACCTCTAAAGATTTTTTTGTAAAGGCGTCATGTATAAACTCATTAACTGTTAAATCAAATCTCATTCTTGGCGAGGCTCCAAAAGCTGTTGCAAACCTTAAAATTGTTGCTGAAAAGTCAAATTTATTCTTATTAGAGATTAAATATTCTTCATTACTCACTTTATCTTCTGCGTATAAAGATAATGGGTTCAAGGGAAAGTTTTCATCTGCCTTATCGCCATCTGCTATTAGGCCATAATTGGAACATGTAGATACAAAAATTACTTTATTCAGACCTTGTCCATTTGCTGATTCAATAAAATTTTTTATTGATATGTTGTTAATTTCAGTTGAGAGCTCTGGATACTTTTTAGTTATTGGGTCTCCTACTAGGCCAGCAAGAATTACTAAATCAGTGAGATTATTTTCTTGAAAGAAGTTTTCTTTTATGCCGCTCCTTAGATCGTGATGCATAAATTTAATATTTTTATTTAATAACGATGAAAGGATTGTTTTCCCATGATCATATATAAAATTATCAATTATTAATACTTCTATATCCTCAGCAGCTAAAAAATTTGCAATGCAAAGTCCAATGTATCCGCCTCCCCCGACTAGCAAAACCCTTCTAGGATTGTTTGGATATTGTTTATCAAACCTTTCAGATTCAGAAATAATTGATTGCGAGATTAAAGTATCTTCATCGAGCATAATATATATAATAGTGTTATTGGTTCACATTATACTCCACTATTTTTTAAGCTCAGTGATAAAAGGACATAAAAATATAGCATTTATTTTTGCAAGAGGTGAGTCTAAGGGCGTTGTGAAAAAAAATATTAAGAATTTTCATGGGAAGCCCTTAATAGCATGGACGATTGAGCAGGCTATAAAAACAAATATTTTTGAATCAATAATAGTAAGCACTGATAGCAAAGAGATTGCAGATATAGCAATAAAGTATGGCGCATCTACTCCTTTTGTGAGACCTAAAGAACTTGCCTCTGATACTGCCAATGAGTGGTTCGCTTGGAAGCATAGCGTCGAAATGCTCGATAAAGACTATAAATATAATTTTGTTTCTCTCCCATGTATTAGTCCGCTGAGAAGCGAAGAAGATATTATTAATACAATAGAGTTTTTTAAAACAAATACATTTGATCTTGTCTTTACAGTATCAAAGTCTGATAGATCTCCATACGTAAATATGGTTGAGTTTAATAATAATAGAGAAGTGCTCCTTTCAAAGGAAATTGATTCAAACAAGGTCTTCAGAAGACAGGATTCTCCTGAAGTTTTTAATATCGTTCCATCTGTTTATGTTACAAGTCCTGAATATATTTTAAAAACTGATTCAATGTGGTCTGGGAAACTCTCTGGCTACGAAGTGCCAGATACTCGAGCCGTTGACATAGATACAAATACTGATTTTAAGCTGGCAGAAATGCTTTTTGAGGGCTCGATAAATTGATGATAAATAATATTAAAGTAATTGCAGAAGTTGGTGTAAATCATAATGGAAACATTAATAGTGCATTTAGGTATATAAAAGCTGCAAAAGAGGCTGGTGCTGACGCGGTAAAGTTTCAGTTATTCTCTGCAGATAAGCTTGTTACAGACACAGCGAAAACTGCTCATTACCAAAAAAAAGAAACGGGCAATAAAAAACAATATGATTTACTAAAAAAGCTTGAGATATCTCAAGTGCAAGTAGCAAATCTCCAAAAATTTGCTCAACTAATAAAGATTGATTTTATTTGTACTCCGTTTGACGTCCCTTCTCTAAAATTTTTGATGAGTCAAAAAATATCATCTATCAAATTATCATCGGGGGATTTTGACAACCTATTTATGCATGAGGAAATTATCAAAAATTCTTACCCGGTTATTTTATCTACTGGAATGGCCAATTTAGAAGAAATCAATAAAATTTATCATCTTTACAAATCAAACAATCATAAAAACTTCAATTTTTTACATTGTGTTAGCATGTATCCAGCCGATGTATCTTTGATAAATTTAAATTTTATTAAAAAATTATCAGAGCTATTTCCAGATACTACTATTGGTTTTTCAGATCATACAACTGAAATTTTAACTGGGGCATTAAGCGTTGCAGCAGGTGCAAAAATTATTGAAAAGCATATAACATTTTCAAATAATCTACCTGGCCCTGATCACAAAGCCTCTCTTACAATTGGAGATTTTAAAAAGTATGTTTCTAATATTAGGCTTGCTGAATGTGTGATTGGAGATGGGGTTAAAAAAATTACAAAAAAGGAGTTGGAAATAAAAAAAATCGCTAGAAGAAGTCTAGCTTACTCAAGTGATTTAAAAGCAGGATCTAAGATTAAAAAGATTGATTTATGCGCGCTAAGACCTAATAAAGGAATTTCAACATTTGAATATGAAAATCTAATTGGGAAAATTTTAAAAAGGAATGTTAAAAAAAATACACTTTTAAAGCTTTCTGATATTAGTTAAATGAGTAATCTAGGAATTATTACAGTTGGCAGATCAGATTTTTCAATTCTTCATCCACTAATGTTACATCTAGAAAACCAAGGATTGGCTTTTAAAATTTTTGCTTCAACTGCACATTTTTCAAAAGAATTTGGGCATACAGCTAATGAGATTTTTCAATCATTCGATAGTAAAAATATTGAATCAGTTGATACGAAAATCTCTGTAAGCACAAATTCTCACCTGGCAGCATCAATTGCTAAGCATGTATTATTATTCTCTCAAAAATTTAAAAAACATAATATAAAATCTATTGTTTTAATTGGCGATAGATATGAAACTTTTGCTGCAGCAACAGCAGCAACATCTATGATGATCGATATTATTCATCTTCATGGAGGGGTGATAACTCTGGGCTCAATGGATAATGCATTTAGAAATGCTATAACCGAAATGTCTCAATATCATTTTGTAGATAATAAAAAAGCTGAAGATAGATTAATAAAAAAAGGCATTGAAAACTCTAGAGTCTTTTTCTTGGGATCTTTGGCTGTAGAAAATTTTGTGAACTCAAAAAAAATGTCTGATGAAGATTTTTATCAAGAGATTTTTAAAACTGATCAAAGTGTTCCATTTGCAGTGGCGACTTATCATCCATCTACTAAAATCTTAGAAGATGATAAAAAAATTGTTATGAATATAATAAAGTCCGTTACATCAAAAAAAATACACCTTCTTTTCACATTTCCAAATGCTGACCTAAATAACGCTCATATAATTAAAGTACTAATCAAGGAGAGTAAAAAAAATAAGTTTTTAACTGTTAAGAAAAATTTAGGCGGACTTCTTTACAATTCGGCATTAAAAAAATCTATATTCATGGTTGGGAATTCATCTAGCGGAATAATAGAATCAAGCGCATGCAAAACTCCATCAATTAACATAGGCTCAAGACAAGATGGGAGAGATATGAATTTAAACACAGTCAATGTAAGTGGAACGGAGTTATCAATAAGCAAAGCAATTAAAAAAATAGCAGACAGTTCATTTCTTGAACAGGCATTTACTAAAGATATTTATTTTAAAAAAAATGCTGTAAGTTTCCTTAGTAAAAAATTAATTAAACTAATTAATTCTTAAATATAATCTTGAAATCTTTTCAGGTCATCTTTGGAGCCAATATCTAGCCATAAATCTTGAATTTGATGAACTCCAATTTCGTATTTTAATTCAAGCAATTGTGTAATTAGGGTTGTAGCATCAAAAGGCAAGTCTTTTGGAATTTGCTCCAAAGCAGTTTTACTAAAAGTGTAAATACCACTATTAATACTCATTGCTAGGTTGGGCTTTTCATCAATTTTAATTAATTTAGAATTCTTTTCATGAATCACTCCGTAAGGAATTAAGGTCGAGTAGTCCTTTGAACAAACCGTTGCATCAAATTTATTTGTATTGTGAAAGTCTATAATATTTTTATATTTTGTAGTGCATATAACATCACCATTAGTTAGTAAAATTGGATATTGAATATTTGCTATTTTTAAAAGATCAGATAGAGCGCCAATTGTTCCTCTTTGATTTGCTTCTTGAATATATTGAATGTTGATGTTCATTCTAGAGCCATCTCCAAAATAATTAATAATTTTTTCTGAGAGATAGTTTACTGTTATAACAAAGTCTTTAAAGCCTTGTGATTTAAATCTATCTAAAATAGTTTCTAAAATTGGTTTATCGCCAATTTTAAGCATAGGTTTTGGCGTATCTAGGGTCAGTGGATGCAATCTTTTTCCAAGCCCGCCAGCCATAATTACTACTGTATTTGAATGATCTAAAAAGCCTGAGGTAGTAATACGAAGGGCAACTAAACTCCCCAATTCATTTAGCAGAGGCAAGTGTTCAATATTTCTATCATCCATCTTAGATGTTTGTTCTAAAATGGTGCTAGAAAAACTTTCAGTAACCGGTGAGCGATTGATTATTTCTGAAGCTTGAAAATCTAAAGTTTTGTGCTTCACAATACCTCGTCTAATATCATAATCAGTAATAATTCCTTGAAATTCTTTTTTTGAATTAACTGCCAAAGCAATTCTATAACCTGATTTTTCAATTAGGCTTAATATCTCAAGGATAGAAAAACTTTCATCTACAAAAAGTTTGTTTAATGCTTTATCTTTGAGGATAATTGAATTTGTCATGTTATTTTTGTTGCAGGCAGACCTACATAAGTTCCCTCTTCTAGAATGTCCTCAGTAACGACAGCTCCGCTTCCAATAATCACGTTATCGCAAATTGAAATTCCAGGATTCACACAACTATTCGAACCTAAGAAAACATGAGATCCCAATGACACATTTCCGCAAATGATCGCTCCTGGTCCAAGCTGAGAAAACTTACCAACTTCACAATCATGCTCAACAATTGCATGTGAGTTAATTATGGAATGGTCATGAATGCAAGAGTCAATATTAATAATTGCGCCAGGCCCTATAAAGGCTCCCTCCTCAATTCTAGCTCTTTCTGAAACAACAGATCTTTTATGTATCAATGTACAAAAATTATGTTCAGGGTAATTTTTTACAATTGAACTTCTAATAATGCTATCTCCAATAGCTACAATAGATTGAACATTATCTTGCTGGGTAAATGAGGGGTCATCGTTAACAAAGAAGCAGCTTTTTGGGAGTGAGCTAAGGTTTATTTGATTAGTTTTGCTGTAAAGATAAACTCTCTCATAAAGATTAAGTTCTAAAGCGGTATCTGCAATTACTTTTGCATGTCCGCCCGAACCAAAAATACATAATTCCATTTTAAATAATCTATAGTTTTGACCACGTATTCAAAAAAGATAACTCTACTTGACCACTTTTATCTAGTTGAAACTTTGCGCCGAGAACGTTATCAACTTCTTCATTATAAAGCTTAAACTAAAGATATGTATATTTTTTGTTCTGTTAATTTAGTATGCCAAATTGAGAACTTATTTTATCAATAAATATTTAGTTCTTAAGAATTATGTTGCAATATTGATGCTATTCTGTAAACAGAATTTAGGAAAGATATAATTAATCCATAATAATAATGAAGCTTATTAAACAAAATATAGAAGGTTGTTTTAAAATTAAAAATAATATTTTTGATGATGAGAGAGGGTCTTTCTTCGAGTGCATGAATCAATCCATTCTCAAACAATTATCTATCACTAATATCGATCAGGTTAATATCTCTAAATCTAATGAAGGGGTTTTCAGGGGTTTTCACTATCAAGTAAATGAGAAATTAACACAATTTGTTACCTGCATTAAAGGAGAGGTTATTGATTTTGCTGTTGATCTTAGAAGAAAGTCACCAACATTTAGAAATATTGTAAGAGCTAATTTATCAGATAAAAATCATGATACTCTATTTCTGCCCCCTGGTTTAGCGCACGGCTTTCTTAGTATTTCTAATGACACTATATTGGTATATCATGTCACTGGAAAATATATCAAAGAGCATGAGAGAGGGGTCCATTATCAATCTCTCAATCTTGAACTTCCATTTAAACCCAAAATAATTAATGCTAGAGATGTTTCCTGGCCAGATTTTGAAGAATGTGAATATTTATAAAACTTTAAAAGGACTAATAAAATGAAATGTAGATTTTCTGGAGATCAAATTCCTGTTATTCATTCATTTGGAATGCAACCTCTTGCAAATGGTTTTTTAAAAGAAAGGAATGTTAAAAATGAATATTTTTTTGAAATGTCCGTTGCGGTCAACCTAAACAATGGATTGTTTCAGTTAGTTAATCAGCCTGAGCCCTCTCAAATGTTTCATGAAAACTATGCGTTTTTTAGCAGAACTTCAAACTTTATGAAAATTCATTTTGAAACTGTTGCAAAGGAAATATTAGAAATTCTCTCAAATGATAATGTGGATAAAGAAAATGCTTTTATAGTAGAAGTTGGATCCAATGATGGTGTGATGCTAGAGCATTTAGTAAAAAATCATG
>Ga0315322_10001286_pt1 | contig 19419 bp, 13 predicted proteins | sample M110021515metaG_FD_203461 | JGI IMG/M metagenome (GOLD analysis project Ga0315322, IMG submission 203461) | Ammonia-oxidizing marine archaeal communities from Monterey Bay, California, United States - M1 100m 21515 | ecosystem: Environmental > Aquatic > Marine > Intertidal zone | place: USA...
GGACGGATACGACAGCGGTGAGCGCGTGCAGGGGCTGCAGTCCGATACGGAGCGCCTGTTGACCTGGCTCGTCACTGCGCTTCGCGAAGAGAAAGATCGCCGTGAGGAAGAAGACGCGAAGGAAGAGGATGCGAAGGAAGAGGATGCGAAGGAAGATGGAGAGGATGAAGGCGAACAGCAAGAACCCGAAAACCGCTTGGTCCCCAGCCAAGCTGAGCTCAAGCTCTTGCGCAGTATGGAGATCGATGTCGCCCGCAGTCTTGAGCAGACCTTGGATGCTTGGCCCGAGCTTGCCGAGATGGCTCCCGAGGATGTTGATCCTCTTATTCTCGAAGACATCATGCGACTCGCAATGCGCCACACCCGCGTAACCGAGCTGTTTGGCGAGGTCGCGCAGAAACTTGGCGTGCCTCTTGGTGTCCCCACGGAGCAGGATTAGAACTACTGTATTAGGATGCCACTCTTGGAGCTCCCCATGAAGAACCTCATTGCCCTGACCCTATTGCTCTTCTCCCCCGCTTTTGCATTCGCCCAGGATGCCGAATCGAAGGAGGCACCTAAACCGGTCAAGCGGGAAGAAGCTAAGGATAAAGAGGCCGAAGCTCAGGAAGCTGTTGAAGTCCCTGAGGGCTCCATCCTCCCCCCAGGAGTTGGCCCGCAGCCCAAAGACTCGGCCGCTGAGATAATCGAGCTCTTCAAGAGGGTCGATGAGAAGATGAAGGCAATCGATGCGATTCTCTTCGATATGGGTGCCGGCGAGCTGCCCCTTGCCGCACCCGAAGATAGTGGCCTTGGTGATCTACTTAGCCTAACGAAGGGCGCGAGTGATGACGTGGTACGGGACATCGATAGGATCCTCAAGATCGCCGACGAGATGAGCAAGTCCCAGAGGAAGTCCGGCCAATCGGGATCGGATAAGCAGGGGCAAAAAGGACAAACGGGACAAACCAAAGAGGGCGAAGGCGAAAAGCAACAAGGCAATAACGATGAGAAGGAGGAGAATGATTCGCCCAAGAAACAGGGCGAACAGGGCGAGGACAAAAGCAAGCCCGAAGACGAGGAGGGCGAACAAAAAGAAGGTGAACCTAAGTCAGGAAAAGAGAGTGATGAGACCGGTCAGAACTCGCCCAATGGCGGCACGAGTACTGCGAAACTTGGCGCAGGCAGCCAGGCCAACCGCAGTGAGCGCTGGGGTGAACTCCCCGAGCGCTTACGCGAGACCTTCCGTGCCCAAGGGGGTGAGGATCTGCCCCTCTTCTATCGCGACTGGATCGAGTCCTACTACCGACACCTCAACAAAGGCGACTCGCGTTGAAACTACTGCTCGCCTTCACTCTTTCCTTCGCTCCACTAGCCCCAATAGCACCCTTTGCCTATGCCGCACTGGACTCCAGTGGGGCATATGGAAACGATGCCGACAAACCCAAGCTAGAAACTGGAGAGGGTCTAACCCGCACGGGGCAAGATGACTCCGGGCCTCTTTTTCAGCCTGGGCCGAATGCGCCTGAAGTGCTCGCACTCGAACGAGGCCTTACGTGGTTGGCACGCGAACAGGCAAAGACCGGTGACGGTTCCTTCCCACGTGGCGAAGGCAAAGACTTAAAATACGCGCCCGTGGCCATCACTGCCCTTGGAGCGCTCGCACTCATGGCGGGTGGCTCGTCAGCGAGCCAAGGGCCCCACCACGTTCAAGTCGGTCGCGCGATTGACTACCTGTTGGTACACACGGACTTGTCGCCCGCCTCAAAGCACCACGGCTTCATCAGCGCCGGAGGCGACGAGACGAGCTTGATGCACGGACATGGCTTTGCGACGCTGGTTTTGGCCGAGGCACTGGGGATGTCCCCTAAAGGCGAGCGTATCAAAAAAGCACTGAAAGCCGCGGTTGCGCTAATTGAGCGCACCCAAGGAACGGCCGGCGCATGGTTCTACAAACCCGAGCGGCAGAGCGAGCACGAAGGCTCGCTCACTGTCTGCATGGTCCAAGCACTTCGCGCAGCACGCGAGGCGGGTGTCCACGTCGACCCCACCGTAATTGCAAAAGCAGACGGCTACCTCGAACGCAGTCAAGCTGAAGATGGCAGCTTTGCGTATCAGATTGGATCGCCACTCACTTCAGTTGCCCTAACCGCCGCTGCAATCTCCGCACTCAACGCCACCGGCAAGTACTCCGGCGAGGTCATTTCCAAGGGGGTGGACTCCATCTGGCGCGGCCTTGGAAAACGCGACCAAGATCAAGAGCTCAGCCGCTTCCCCTTCTACGAGCGCTTCTACCTTGCGCAGGCCTTCTGGCAGGCCGCGGACGAGACGCACTTCAAGCGCTGGTTTCCAGGCGAGCGCATCGATCTATTGCGCTCACAGGACAAGGACGGCTCCTGGGGAGGCACGATGTTTGGCAAAGCCTATGCCACCAGCATGAACTGCCTGGTTCTGTCGATCCCAGGCAGCTTGCTGCCTGCTTTCCAGCGCTAACGAGCTAGATAAACGGCAGCCTTAGAAGGCGTAGGGTATCGGCGGAAACGTCGTCCCATCGACGCTGATCACAATACTACCCGTTGGCATATAGGTAGGCATGCCCGATGTCTTTTTGAGGATGAAGTGAAACTCGCCATCCGCTTGACCGCCGGGGAAGACACCGTTGCGCTGGGTCACTCGCCTAGCAATTTGGGGCGCGAGCGGCCGACGACTTGGCAGCGGAAAGGTGCCGGATGGAGAACCAATGCCGCTAGCTGCTGATCCCCTTCGATACTTGGAACTCGGTACAAAAGGCAGTCCCCCATGATTGTCCTCAGTGAAAGTCATCGTCACCTTGGCAGCGGGTCCGAGACGCACACCCTGCGCATCCTTCGGTAACACAAGGATCCGGATTTCATCCGGAGAAGCGGAGTGAAAGGGCATTGGCACTGTCACGGTAACTTCGCTTGTAGCCGGATCGACAACTCCGGCGATGTCGATAGCGGGGCCGGGAGCTATGGTCTCCCCATTCACTAGAACCACCGGGTAGTACTTGCCCGCATTTGCAGCGGATTGAAAAGTCACCTCGTAACGACCCTCGCCCAAGTCGACAACCGGACCGCTTTGAATCACGCCCGGCAGAAGCACGCTGATCAGCTGTCCGGGGCCAAGGCTTAGACCGTTGGCATCTTTGGGCGAAACGACAATGCAGAAGGTGTCCGATGACAGTGATCGAACCGCTTTGGGATGGGCGGCTAGGCCGGTGACAAAGGGGTCGAGCGCTCCTCTAAACTGAACGACGGGGACAACACTCGGCTGCCAGCCAGCGAAGGTTGCAAACACTTCGAATGCGCCAGCGGAAGTGGCCAAACCAAACTCGCGACGAAAGTGGTTCCCAGAGACAGGAGTCAACGGGCCTAGCGGAACAAGCCCAGGGACATCGACCACAACGGTGTCCGTGGGGCCGAGTTCGCTCCCGTCTTGAGAGTAGGCAAATACATCGACCGTCAAGCGATCCATTCCGGGAGGCGCTAGGGAAGCGATCGGAAGAACTCGTGACGACAGGCCGAACATCTTCGGTTCAACCGCGACAACGCGGGTGTTGGGAAGGGCGTGTAGAGGACCAATCTCGATTCCCGAAGGGAATGTCACAAGGACATCCGCAAAGGGTTCGAGTCCCATACCAAAATGCGCAAGGGGTTCGTGCTGCGAGGCGGTCGGGCCATCACTGCCAATCGCGCGCTGGTGAATAAGTCCTGCAGAGTCCGTCCACTTCGCAATGGCGCCGATGCCACCCGGAGCGGACGTATGGGACTCGGCCACAACTTGCAACCAACCTTGTCCCTGGCGATCGATCTGGTTCTCATAAAAGCGAGCATAGCCGGCGGTAGGGGTCACGAAAATGTCCAAGTCCCCGTCCAAGTCCATGTCGCCGATTGCAAGCCCACGGTCGTCAATAGGATCTGCAAGGCCGGCCGAACCATCATCCTTCAGAAGGGGGGCGCTTGGCGCAACACCCCAATAGAGGTCGTTTGGCTCGTCTCGGCCCAAGTGGCTTGACCCTGGAACAATCCCTGCGACGTGCCCATTGACCACAAGTAAATCCTGCATCAAGTCAGCATCCGCGTTGAAGAAAACTGCCCCCCAGGAACTGTTGAGCGAGTCACTCCCGGGTGTCGCGGGATCCGGCGAATACCCAGAGACGATATTGTATTGGTGCTGCCGCTCCTCCCAAGCCTGCCCACTCGACGGCCAGCCGAGGTTCTCGAAGTAGTAGTTCCCCCCCACGTCCGTCTTGTATAGGTCGAAGTCCCCGTCGTAGTCTAAGTCGCCAAACGCGAGCCCCATGATTGCACGGTTAAGGTCCAAACCCGAGGAGCTGCTTACATCCTGGAATGGTGTCGCGCTTGAACCCGCGGGGCCCGCAAGCTGGCTGTCCCCTTGGTTGCTGGGCAAGCCAACAATCCACGTGACAAGCCAATCGTTTGCAACGAAGACATCTAGCCCGCCGTCCCCGTCCGTATCTAGAACAGCCGTAGCGTGAGACGAGCCTCCCCAGTCCAAGCCAAGCAGTGCGCCTCGCTCCGTAAATGTACCGTCTCCGTTATTCCGATAGCACTCGTTCGGTGAGACCTGAAACTCCGAGACAAGCAGGTCGAGCAAGCCATCCCGGTCTAGATCAAACCACTGGACGAATAGGGTGTGGCCTGCCCCAGGCACACCCGCGAGATCGGTCACGTCGCTGAACTTTCCAGAGCCGTCATTTTGGTATAGGCGATTGTTGCCATGAACGGGTAGCAGATTCGTCGAGAGAGCGCCGAAGTACAAGTCCAGGTCGCCGTCGTTGTCGTAATCACCCATTGCGACAGCGCGATCAAACTCGGACAAATCAATCCCTGAGCGCTCCGTAATGTCGGTGTAGATCGGGCGGTCGTTGCGAAGCACCGTGTTCTTGTGAATACCCCCACAAAGCACGACATCCGGATCGCCGTCACCGTCGATGTCCCCGATCGCGACGCCTGTCTGTGTCCAATCCGAGACCCCGCCTATCGCATCGAAACCCGCCAGGCTTGTATGCCGAACACCAAGCTGCTTGGAGCGCTCAACGAATTTCTGCTGCGGGACGACCGCGAAAGATGCGGGCATGAAAGCGCAGAAGAAAGCGGCAAGGAATATCAGGTAACGGAAGGTCATTTTCTGGGGGGGGGGCAGTCCAGCTAAAAGGTAACCCGAAAGTCCCATTTAGGCGTAAAAGTAACCCTATTTCCCAGTCCCTACAGGCAGGAAACCTCTTGACCCGATGCAAAAATAGAGCGACTCCACTTTCCGGCGCGCACGACTTCGCCGGGGAGCACTAAGCACTCGTGCAAGTTGGCCCCTGCTTCGATGCGTGCCCCTTCCATGATCACACAAGAGTCAACCGTTGCATCACCGTCCACGAATGCGCCCTCAGCGATATGGCAGTCGATCCCCCCCTGGCGCATCACATGCAAGTTTAGATCGAGCAGGTCCGGCGGGGCGGAGAGATTCAGGTCGGCCTCGATAACCTCCGCGGGCACGATTCCATGCCCGCTCTGTACGAAGAGTTCGATCGTTGTCGTAAGCTCGTACTCATCGCGCAACGCGGTGCGTGGAGTGGCGCGAACTGCGTCGAAGATCGAGACGTCAAACAAATACAATCCGCAGCCTTTCAAATTTGTGCGAGGATAGCGAGGCTTCTCGACCACGTGGCTGACGAAACCATTCTCCCCAACTTCCACGGAGAAGTTACGTCGCATGGCAGCCTGATCATCTTCAATCTTAACGGCTAGGACTGCGTCGACACCCTCGCGGTCAAAGGCCTCCAGCATCGATCCGAGCTGTTTTGTCTCGAAGAAAATGTCGCCCAAGAAAAGCAAGAAGGGCTGGTCGAGATGAGGCTCGAGTTGACCAACAGCATGGGCAATCCCCAGGGTCTCCTCTTGCTCCACATAGCGGATGTTTACGCCCCACTTCGAGCCGTCACCAAGCGACTGCACAACGCGGTGACCAAGGTGCCCAATCACGATCAAGATATCCGTAATCCCGAGCTCGCGCATGGCCTCGACCTGCCAAAGCAGGAGCGGACGATCTAACACCGGCAGGAGAGGCTTGGGATAGTGATCGCTAAACGGGCGAATGCGAGTGCCCTTGCCCGCAGCAAGAATGACGCCCTGAACGGAACTGTTGGTGGTGGTCATGGGCGTCAAGAATACCTCCCCGCACGGAAAAATGCGCACAGTAGATGGGACGGGAATCCGAGACTGCTCTAGAAACGTAGCGAGCCGCACCCCCTCAAGGAGGGAGCGCGGCTCGCCGAGCAAGTCATCTTGAGCCCTTGCAGGCTATTGGGTGACTTAGTTCAAGGGCGTTCCCAAGTTGCGGGCAACCCACAAGTAATCAGAGTATGGGGAGACCATCAAGAGGTCCAGCAAGCCGTCTTGGTTCAAATCGGCAAAGGCCGAGGCGCTGGTCCCGTAAGGAACTGGCATTCCAAATGCCGAAGACTCGAGTGGGACGACCTCAGAGAACCCTCCAGTGCCATCGCCCAAGGCGATGCGAAGCTCGCCCGATCCGACGGGGATCACAATGTCCTCGTCGCCGTCTCCGTCTACATCCGCGATCGAAAGGCTACCGGGGCTTGCTCCGACGACCAAAGTCGTCAAGTCAAAAGTGAAGTCGCCCAAGTTGGTCAGAATCGAGATCTCGTCCGTGAAGAGAGTGCTCTGGCCAAAGATTAAGTCCACAAACCCATCTAAGTTCAAATCGCCAGATTGAATCGTGGCCGAGACGCTTCCGAGCGGAAAGTTGGCCTTTAAGGACAGGCCACCAATCGCATCTCCTTCAAGGATAGCGATGCGTGGGTTTTGACCGTTGGAATCTGTCATCGTAATGACTGCATCGGACGCGCCGTTGCCATCCAAGTCACCGGCGAAGGCCGCATAAGTCGTGCCGCCCATCGGCACGGGCGCGCTCGCGGTGAAGGCACCCGTTCCGTCGCCAATCAAAACCTGGATCGTGCCGTCACCTGAGTTCGAAACTAAGACGTCCCAGTGGCCGTCTGCGTTGAAATCAGCGGCATCCAGGCCAAGAGGCTCAGTGCCAACAGTGGTGCGGTCGGCAGGGCTCGGGATTGTGAACAACATGCTGCCAGGGTTCCTTAGGAGCTGCACTTCGCCAGTCTCGAATACACTGACCAAAACGTCTGGTTTTCCGTCCTCGTCGAAGTCGCGGATCAAAGCGTGACCCGGCGTCTCCGTGGATGCCAAAGCCAGTGGAACAGCCGCCACGACTTCGAACGTACCCTCAATGGAGCCCTGCAGGAAGGTGATGTGCTTTTGGAATTTATCCACCGTGATGGCGTCCATGTGGCCATCTTGGTCCAGATCGGCAACGAGTACACCATGTGGGGCTTCGCCAATCGAGTAACCGCGCGCTGCGAGGAAGTTTCGATCGCCTAGGTTGTACAAGAGCGAGATGTCGCCCGAGTTGATACAGGCAAGATCGGTCAAGCCGTCATTCTGGAAGTCGGCGGCAGAGAGCCCGTGCGGGCCCAATCCGACGTTGTAGTTGACAACCGGAGTGTAGACGGAGGTCGTCCCAGTCGCTGTTGGGAGCTCATCCTGGAAGCGTACTGCGATGGCTTGATCCGCGATCATGGACGCTGCCACATCAAATAGCCCGTCCTTGTCTAAGTCCCTCCAAACGCAGGAGCTTTGGGCGCCACCCATCTCCGCCCCTTCGATGAAGAGCAGTCCACCAGGCGCTCCTCGGAGCAGCAGCGAACTGGTGCCAGACAGCTGGGCGACCGACAGATCGTCAAAGCCGTCCTGGTCCACATCTCCCGCTTCCCGAATTACAGGGCCAAAAGCGGTTGGGAGAACCATAGACGCGGGCAAGAACCCGCCAAGGCCATCGTTGGTATAAGAGACCACGCGGTCGAAGCCACCTTGGTCCACTTCGATTTCACCGACGAGGATGTCCAGGTCGCCATCCGCTTCGAGGTCGATGACCGCAAGGCTAAAGGGCGTTGCCGATTCAAAGCCGCCCGAAGTTGGGCGCAACTCGGTCATAAGGAGCCAGTTGCCGGCATCTAAACGAAGCTGTTGCACAACATCCGAACCGGACAGGGCGACAAGCAGGTCATCCGAAGTTCCGGCGTCGAGATCACTCGCGCCAAGCTCAAGGCGTGAAATGTCCAAAGGCTCACCGATCAACGGGGTCACCGAGGTCAACGCGAAGCCGCCCAGGGAGCCTTGCAAGTAGAGCGCAAGTTGGCCAGCAGGGCCACCAGGAGCCGTATCGGCAAGGCAGCCGACGGCGATATCCATCAGACCGTCGCCGTTGTAATCGCCCACGGCGAGCGACCAGGGACTGCTCGGAGTGGGAAGGACCTCACTCGTCACATAAGTGCCATCGACTAAGCCTGTACCGATGAAGAGTTCGTCGGTGTGCGAGCCGATCTCTGCGACGTCGAGCACTGAGTCTTGGTTGAAGTCAGCCCACTCGGCGCCCGTTAGCAGAAGACCGCCAAGTGAAACATCTTGGCGCAGCTCAAACGAAAAGTTGCCGAAACCGCCCGTGCCAGGAGGCGGCGGAATCGCAATCGCAGTGTCGCACTCTCCCCCGCCAGTGCACCCGGTTAGGGCACTGGTAAAGATTGCGGCAAGTAGGATCGAAAGGCGGCTGATGGTTGGCGAGTAGGTCATGGGAAATCTAGGTACGCGCGCCCTACTTAGGAGCACAAGTACCGAGTGGCAACAGATCGTTCAGGTAGCTCGCTTCTTCGCTCTCTGGGATTTGGGAGGTGAGCATAGCAGCAAGGTTAAATTGGTCCGAGTTCGACGTTTGAGGGTCCAAAAGCGGGTTTCCGGGGTGGTGCCAGTCACCCTCGGTACATAGTCGAGAGGGCTGGTTTCCATCGATAGTATTCCCCAATTATGAGGGCGCGGAGAAGGATATTGCAAGTTCATGCCCCGCGGCTAACAGGACGGAGGCACTGCCTGGGTGAAAAGGCGGCCTGCATGGGCTGTAAGATTGATTTCGGGCCCTAAAGGCCCAGTGAGTAGAGAAATAATTTGATTTAGAATTACAAAAAAAAAGGAGCACGACCCAAATTCCGCGAGCCCCTAGTCGACGGCAGGCGCAGATTGCCAATCAGAGGTAAACGGGAATCTTCTGTACGTAGCCCTCGGCCGCATAGCGCAAATGCTCGCGCTCCTCGTCGGTGATCGGCCGAAGGACTCGGGCTGGAACCCCTGCGACCAAATGCCCTGGGGGGATCTCGAAGTTCTCCTTCACAACCGCGCCCGCTGCGACGATGCAGTCCTCGCCAACGATCGAACCGGCGAGCAAGACAGCCCCCATACCAATCAGGCTTCGATCCCCCACGCGCTTGCCGTGGAGCACGCAGCCGTGGCCGATCGTGACCTCGCTGCCTATAAAGTTCGGGATGTTGGGATCTGCGTGGATCATCGTCAAATCTTGAACGTTGGTACGCTCGCCGATCGAGACCAGCGCATCATCTCCTCGGATGACAACGCCGAACCAAATCGTCGTGTCCTGGCCGAGTTCGACTTCGCCGGTGATTCGCGCATTGTCGGCAATGGCCGCGCCACCTTCGAGACGACGGAACAAGCCCTTGGTTGGGAAGGTTGCCATGTTTTGGATTCTCTAAAAAGAGGGCTGATTGGAGAGAGATAGTGCCATCGTGCCCGCATTCCACAAACAGTGCGCAATAATAGCGGGCAACAGATATCCAGTTCGCAGGCGCAAATACCCCAGCAATAGACTTAGCGAGAATACGGGTAGAAAAGCTGCGGGGCCGTGAATTAGGCCAAATACGACGGAGGTCAAGAACACCCCTGCGGCGGGGCCAAGGGACTGGACGGCTAAGGGCTGCATGAAACCCCGGAATAGAACCTCTTCCAAAACCGGGCCGGCGAATGTAGCCAACAAAAGGCCGCCGGCAAGAGCCGGGCCACTTAGTGCAAGGAGATCGCTTAGCACCTCTTGGGTTGCGAACTCGAGACCAAATAGCTTTAGCACGAATGGGTTGATCGACATCGCGCCGAAAATTACCGGCAAAGAGAGCACTAAACCAAGCACCCCAAAGAGTGCTGCCTTTGCTTGTCGAGAAGGGGCTTCGCCCGCCGCTAATCCCATGCCGGCCGCAACCAAGTTCAGCGCTTCGTGGGTATCAAGTTCGGGCACTTCCCGTCGCGTCACGAGTGTGGCCCCGGCGACGGCTGCAATACTGCCGAGCAGAAGGGCCACTTCCGTTGCGATCAAGCTGGCCAGGATTGAGGCCGTAGGGAAAAGCTTGAGCAGCATCTCGACCATTGGAATAGCCACAATGATGGCGCCGACAGCTAGTGCAATCTCAGCGCCTCGCCAGTGGATGTGCGGACGGGATGTACTTTTTGCTAAAAGCGCTTTCGCGAGGGGGATTGTCGCCATACGCGCAATCAAGAGTCCCGCGAGAAGGAGCAAAAGCCCGGCGATAAATGCTGTCGCAGAGTCGATAGGCTCGGCTGAATTAGCAGTATTTGAACCGTCAAGGGGAAGCTGCGCGACGAAGTTCGCCGCAGCCACATTTGCAAAGGAGAGGCTCAAATCGGCTCGTTAGCTAACGGGTGCGATCTCAGCCGCGCGGCCGATTACACCATCGACTGGAGACGAGGCATTCGCGTACAACTTGCGCGGAATACGGCCGGCGAGGAATGCGTTGCGCCCGGCGCTTGTAGCGTCGCGCATCGCGGCCGCCATTCGCATCGGCTGCTGGGCTAGAGCAATCGCCGAGTTCAAGAGGACGCCGTCAACACCTAACTCCATTGCGAGCGAAACGTCACTTGCGGTCCCCACGCCGGCATCAACGATCACGGGCACGTCGACAAGCTCTTGGATAATACGCACGGCGTTCGGGTTGAGAACCCCTTGGCCCGATCCTATTGGTGAGCCCGCGGGCATGATGGCGGCAGCGCCAGCCTCGGCAAGATGGACAGCTTGACGCGGATCGTCGGACGTGTAAACCATGACAGTGAAACCCTCGTCGGCGAGGATACGAGTGGCCTCGAGTGTCGCGACGGGGTCGGGTAGCAGGGTCTTGGTGTCGCCCAGGACTTCGAGCTTGCACAAGTCGGTCCCAAGCAACTCGCGCGCCAGCCGCGCCGTTCGAAGTGCGCTCTCGGCATCGAAGCAGAATGCCGTATTGGGAAGGATCGTGTACTTGTCGCGATCGATGTAATCGAAGATCGACTCGCCCTTCGGCGCCTTCAAATCTACGCGGCGAATCGCAACTGTCACGCAATCTGTCCCGCTCATTTCCAAGGCGGCGCGCATCTCTGCGAAGTCCTTGTACTTGCCAGTCCCGACAAGCAGGCGCGATTGAAAATGGTGCTTGCCGACCTGCAAAAGGGAGTCGGCGAGGTAGTCGTTCTTCATGTGCAGCATTCTAACGAGGAGTCCTGCATTTCCGACAGCGATGCGGGACTTATCCCCCGCCGACGAGGGTTACGAACTCGATGCGATCCCCCTCCGCAAGGCGTCTTTCCCCATGGGTGACACGGGGGACGAGCTCGCCGTTGACCTCAACGGCGACAATCTCGGGACGCAAGCCCAAAGATTCAAGCAGGGTCAAAATAGTCGCGTCTGTGGGCGCTTCACGCACATCGCCATTCACCGTCAGCTTCATGCTTCTATGTCCTCGGCAAGTTCGGGCTCGGCAGAGGGAGCGCCCCCATGATCGGACGGCTCCACCCGAATGAACGCGCACTTGAGATAGTCCGTCTCGGGTAGGTCCAGTCGACGTGGATGGTCGCTCGATGCGCCGTGGATGTCGATCAAGTGCGCGGTCACCTTTGCATCCCGTGCGGACTTGACCAACACCTCGTGAAAGGCGTCCACCTTCATGTTGTAAGAGCAGGAGGCTGCGACCAAGAAGCCGCCCTTGTTCAAGAGTTGCAGCCCGCGGCGAAACAGCTCGCCGTAGCCTCGCATCGCACCCGCAAGCTCGCGCTTGGAACGCGCGAACGCCGGGGGATCAAGGATCACGACGTCCCACGATTCGCCTGCCTCGACGCGCCTGCCAAGGTCGCGCATCGCGTTTACTTTCTCGAATCGAACGATGCCCTCGACGTCGTTTGTCTGAGCGTTGGCAAGGACGCGCTCACCGGCGCTGGCCGATTGATCAAGGCACAAGACGTCTTTCGCACCCGCCTTGGCAGCGAGTAATCCGAACAGCCCGTCATAGGAGAAGACATCGAGAACACGCGCTTCTTGCGGTGGGCAAAAGCCGTTCGTGCCAAGCTCGCGAATGAGCTGTGCGGCGCGCAAACGATTGTCGCGCTGATCGAGGTAATGCCCTGTTTTGTGGCCACCCAAAAGGTCAACGGCATAGCGTAACCCGCCCTCATCCACCATGAGCTGTCCCATGGATACATCCCCCCGAAGCCACTCCACCCTGGATTCAAGCTCTTCGTGCCTACGCACGGTCGCATCGGATCGATCGAGCACCCCGGCAATGACAAAGCCGCGCTGCTCGAGCTGCTCAAGTAGTATCCCTAGAAGGAAATCTCTCATCTTATCGGCAGCTTCGGTGCCGCATTGGAGCACCAATCGGTCCGCGTAGCGGTCTACCACAAGACCGGGGATTCCGTCGGCATCCCCGCCGATCAAGCGGCATGCACCTTCGGGTTTTGTGACCTCCAAAAGACCAGCGCCAGCCCGCGTATCCAAACAACGGTTGATACGCGCCTCCCAGAAGGAGCGGGTCGGCTGCTCTGCGCTACGCGTCACTATCCGCAGTGCGAGCTTGGATGACTTACTGTGCAAGCCCCACCCCATTATCGTCCCGTTTTGAGATTTGACAGGCACAAGCTCACCCGGTCCTGCATCGGTCTTCCCAAGATCATTTCGATAGATCCAAGGATGGCCGTCGAGTAAACGCCGTCGCCCCATTGCCGTAAGTCTTACTTGTCCCATTTTACTTTTTTCCCGTCTCGTTCACCGCACACAGAACGCGGAAGTCTACTAACGGTCACTCCGAGACAAGCGACAAAAATCGAGGGTCTTCCCATAGACTCGCAAGGTCGGGATCGCCTTCCGCCCATCGCTTCTGCCGAGCTAGAGAGCCCGGTGAGAAGTGGTTCTCCTCGAGCTCGCGGTGCAGCATGCCAAGTGCCTCGTCCACATCGCCGAGCAAAGCATGAGCGCAGGCAAGGTTGTAGTACACAGCAGGTGCGGGTTCGATTGTGCGAAGCAGCGCTCTGGCCTCGTCCTCCGCACCAAAGCGGGCCCGGTAACACGCGAGCAGCCCCTTCATAAAGTCGGTCTGCTGCAGGGCGTAGGCGCGTTCGAAGTAAGCCAAAGCGGACTCAGGGTTGCCCAAGCGGACATTGCTTGTCACCGCTAGAGCCACAAGGGCCTCTGAGCGCAGGCCCCGCGTCTGTTTGAGCTGTGCATCGTGGATGGCGAGGATACGCTCATCGCGCTCGCCCTGCTTGCGCTCTTCCAGTGTGTTCTCCACCGCCTCTAGGCCAAGTACGGCCTCTTCCAAAACGGTCATTGCCTGTCGCGGACGGCCGGCATCTGACAAAGATCCGCCCAGTGCAATCTGCACGCGAGCAGCGAGCCAAGCACCCCAAGCCCCTTGTTCTAAACTGCCACCATTCCCCAAGTCCGCAAGCAGAGTCTCACAGAGCACCACCGCGTCCTCACCCCGGTCTTCTGCGCGAAGGTCTCCAGCGAGCAAGAGAGCAAAGATAGAGGGCAACCGCATGCCGTCTAGATTATTCCAGCCTTCATCCCGATCGCGCTCGACAGCGGCCGCAAGCGCTTGCCTTTGTATTTCTAGGTTCTGCATTTCAGTTGGATCCCAAGTGCTCTCGAGTGCCCGTTGCACCGCAAGCAGTTGGGCTAATCGCAAGCTCTTTAGCAGTTGAAAACGCCGCGGATCTTCGCGCGGTCCCGCTTTCGTGGTAGCTCCTTCAGGAACCCTAAATCCGGGTAACTCGGAACCAACAACGATGCGGCAGGCGCGCCCCAGATCCAGTAGCAAGTCCAAGGAGCGCCAGCGGCCCGGTCCCGACCAGTTCGGGTTTTCGGGTGCAGAAAAAACCAATCGCCGCGGCCCCAGTTCGTTGTCGAGAACAACATCGATTCCCGAGATTGCTGCTGAAGTATCCACGGACGCCTCACGCAGTTGCGCCCACAGACTGAACTCGTGGGCGGATCGCAAATGGCCTATAACTTCCGGATCGATTGCGCCGTGCCCGCGCGCCAACAAGCAGGTCGCCGCCATAAGGTCAACGAGCCCGCGCAGCTCGAGGAGCTCCGCGCCTCGCCGAGCGAAAACGACCGAGGGACGACGTAAGTCCGGCACCATATCCAAGCGCTCCATCGTCAGGCCATCAAGCGCGAGTGATGCCAGTAAAAGCGGTTCAAATGTCTCGTCGGGGCGACCTATAGCGAGTTGCGCCGCGGCCTCGAGGTAGCAGCCGAAAAACCTCCAGCGGCGCGCGATATAGTCCGCTCGCCCGTGGGCACGACGAACGACGAGGCGCGCAGACTCCAAAGCGTCGTCCAGGTGGATACCGCGCCCTATCTGATAGATCGTTTTGCGCACCAGCAGCTCGTCCGCATCCCAACCCGAGCCGCCGAGATCATCAAAAAGTGCGATCACCTCAGTGTCTCTTGCGCGCGCGCCCAAGCGGGCAATCGATCCGTCCAGTGCCCCGCTCGCGGCGTCTCGAACTAAAGCTGAGTGGTGGCGCTTCGCCAGCGACAAGACGACGTTTGCATTCGCGGTCCCTGTCGTAACAAGCGCGCGCGGAAGGCCCTCTAAAAGAGTCGCTAGCGTCAAATCGCCCAGTCGCCCACTAGCTAGGTCGCGAAGTCGCAATCCATCGAAAATGCCTTCATTCCCTGATTGAGCGCCGATTGGCGTCAGAGCATACCGCAAGAGATCGACTAGCCATTCACCGCCCGCAGGGGACTCGGCCAGTCGCTTTGCAGCATCCGCGGCCTCGTCTTTGGGGAGCTCGGCGACAAGCCATGCGAGTTGCTTCGGAGCGTTCTCGCCCTCCATGGAACCCAGAGCTTTTAGGGCCGCTGCCCGAACACCTGCGTGCACATCAAAGCGCACGCGCTTGGCTAGCCCCGCAGCGCGCTTGTCGGTATTGAGAAGACCAAGAGACTTGTTGCCAAGCCGTTCAACAGCGACTAGCCGGAGTTCAACAGAGAGCTTGGCGCCCCCCTCATCATGCGCTCGCAGTTCAGTCAGTGTCGCGCCAACTCCTTGGGCCCGGGCATTCCCCCCAAAGTTAGCCAAACACATAAACAAACAGAGTGTGCGCAGGAGGCTCAAGACTTGTCCCCTTCTACGGGGGCATTCTTCGCCACGGCACGTTTTGCCGCGGGGGCCTTCTCGGAGTTTGTTCGATACTCAAGTGCGCGCCGCGTCACTCCCAACCTGCGCGCTGCCGCACTGACGTTACCCCGCTCAAGATCCATCGCGGACTTCATCATCGCCGAAGTGACGTCATCGATGTTGAGGCCGTGCGCCAGAGCGCGGTCGGCTAGCTCTTCACAGACACCCGCCACAGCTTCGTCCAAGAAATCAAAGGCGTCTGGCCCAAGCTGCTCCCCACTCCCCACACCCCCTTTGTCCGCCGCAACCATTCCTAGTACGAGGGCCCGCTCAAGCGAGTTCTCCAGCTCGCGGACGTTGCCCGGCCAGGGGTGCCGACGAAGGCGCTCTAGCGCTTCACTGGAGAGGACGCCGCCACTCGATGGCCTGGAGGTTCCTAAATCGAGGCGATCGAACAGGCGCTCCGTCAAAATAGTGGCTAACGCCTCAAGATCTTCTAAGCGAGCCCTCAGCGGTGGCACTTCAAGAGGGACAACGGCCAATCTATAATAGAGGTCCTCTCGAAATTCCCCCGCCGCGACCATGGCTGAAAGGTTACTGCCAGCCGTCGCGATCAAGCGCACGTCGATCGGGATCGGCCCCTCGCCGCCCACGGGCTCGACGACACGCTCTTGGATCGTGCGCAGAAGCTTGACCTGTGTCCCCAAGGCCATCAACTCGATATCCTCAAGGACGATCGTCCCCCCTTCCGCGCGCCGGAAACAACCCAAACGCTCTTCGCGGGCATCTGTAAATGCGCCTTTGACGTGTCCAAACAGCTCGCTTTCGACCAGGCTGGGAGAGATGGCCGCCAAGGAGACCTCAACTAGGGGTCCGCTTGAGCGCAATCCATCTTGATGCATGGCGCGCGCAATTACGCTCTTCCCAACACCAATTTCGCCGGACAAAAGCACGGTCACATCGCTGGATGCGAGCGTCTGAACAGTGTCGAGGAAGGCCCCGAAAACAGTGGATGAAGAGTCTGTGAGCAGCCGTTTGGGATTCATGTGCGGAGTCGCTAGCCCGGAGAGAAGGCGATTAGGGCATTCCTAATGGGTGAAAAGGAGTGCGTATAAGGCCATAAGAAGGCGCCCAATCGTTGACTTTACTACATAGATATATCAGACTGTGCCGCCTTAAATCGACGCAACGGTGTCTTTCGGGTGTAACCCTCACGGGGAGCAACCGAAACCCGACCCGGCATTGCCGGCCCGTGCGACGTAGGGTGACCGCGGTTCTCCGCCACCTCAGCAATGAGGGGTCGCCCTGCGGCGCTTCTTTTTTTTCCAGCTAGCTTTCTCACTTCCCGCGACATGAACCACGAAGAATTCCTGCGCCTGGTCGATGTAATCCATCGCGACAAGGACATCCCCAAAGAGCACATCTTTGAAGGGCTGGAGCAGGCAATCGGTATGGCCGTCAAGAAGCGCCTTGGTGTTGGTGAAGACCTCATCGTCACCATCGGTCGCAACACCGGCGAAATCGTCATTGAAGATGACGAGGGCGAATACGAGTTTGAACTCGCTGAGCTCGGCCGTATTGCCGCCCAGGCCTGTAAGCAGGTCATGCTGATGAAGTTCCGCGAATCGGAGCGCGACAGCCTGTTTGACGAGTTCGAGGCCCGTGTGGGCGAACTCGTAACCGGAGCAGTCCAGCGTTTCGACGGCGACAACATGGTGATCAACCTCGGCAAGGTCGAGGCCTGGTTGCCTCGTGAAGAGCGCGTTCGCGGCGAGAGCTTCTCTCCCGGCGACCGCGTCCGCGGCATCATCCTGGAAGTCCGCAAGGATGGCCCAAGAATCCGCATCATCGTCAGCCGCACCCACCCCGACCTCGTGCGCCGCCTCTTTGAACTTGAGGTGCCCGAGATCGCAGACGAAGTGATCGACATCAAGCGCGTGGTTCGCGAACCCGGCTATCGCACGAAGATGGCCGTGGTCTCCATGGACCCGAAGATCGACTGCATCGGCGCTTGCGTCGGTGTGCGTGGCTCCCGCATCAAAGCCGTCATCGACGAGCTTCGCGGCGAGCGCATCGACATCATTCGCTGGTCGGATTCCCTTGAGACCTTGATCATGAACGGCCTCAAGCCCGCCACGATCCACCTTGACAACATCTTCCCCGACATCGATCGCCACGCGGCAATCGTCATCGTGGACGAAGACCAGCAGTCCCTAGCTATTGGCAAGAAAGGACAAAACGTCCGACTTGCCAGCCGCCTCTGCGGATGGGACATCGACATCATGACTCGTGAAGAGTTCGAGGCGAAAACCCTCGGTCGCAACGAGGAACACTCCGCCCCCGTCCCCGACGAGAGCGAAGTTCCCGAGATCTTGGAATCGCAGCCCGAAACCGAAGCCTCGACCGAGGGCTAACTAGCCTCGACTCCCCCCCCCAGCCCTCTCCTAAGAGAACCCTCTCAGCATACTCCGTGAGCAAGAAGCGCATCTACGACCTAGCCAAGGAATACGGCATGGCCGGCAAGGACCTTGCCACCAAGCTCAAAGACATGGGATTTTCCCAGGTCAAGAGCCACATGACCGCCTTGGACGATTTTGAGGTTCTCGAGGTTCAGGCGAAGCTCGAAGCCTATGGTGTCATTGGAGAGTCCAAAAAGGACGACGCAGGCGAAGACCTTGGCGGCGGCTTGATTGTCCGCCGCAAGAAGAAGCGCAAGAAGGTCGAGAAGGAGCCCGTAGTAGCGACTGCCCCTCAACCCGACCCAGAGCCGGCGGCACCCGCCGAGCCCGTCGCTGCCGAAACCGCGCCCATCGCACCCGCCGAACCGGAACCCGCTCCGGAAGTAGCTGCCGATCCAGAGCCCGAGGCTCCGCAAGCGCCAGTCCCCGAGCAATCGACCCCAGAAGCTAAAGAGGTTCAGCCTAAAGTTGCACCTGTCGCCGAAGCCGAAGCCGAAGCCGAAGCCGAAGCCGAAGCCGAAGCCGAAGCTGTCGACGAAGCTGAAGCTGCACCCGCGGCCGAGGAAGCCGTCGAGCCCAAGGCCGCAGAAGAGCCTGACCAAGAGGCCAGTGCCGACACACCGGAAGCGCCCTCGGAAGCAGCGGCTGCGGCTGACACAGGCGCCAAGCCCGCTGGTAAGGTCGTCGGCTTCATTGACCTGGCGTCGATCCCCACCCATCAGCCCAAGCGCCCCGACTCACGTCGGCTGCGTGGTGCGAACGCAAACTTCACTCCCAACGTGCAACCCACGTTTGGCCGCGACAAAAGCGCCGCGTTCCAGCGAGGTGAAGGCGGCAACCGTGACGACCTAACCGCTGCACAGCTTCGCGAGCGTGAGGCCAGCCGATTCCTGCGTCGTCGGGGTGGCTTCCAAGGCCGCGGACGAGGTGCTGGTCGCGGACGAGGCGGCCAACGCCTAGGTAAGGAGTTCGGCGGTTCACCGATGGCCGGAAAGACGGTCAACATTGAAGAGCCGATAATGGTCAAGGGGCTCGCCGAAAGCATGGCGATCAAGGCCACCGAGCTGTTGAAGGTTGCCTTCAAGTTGCTTGGCTTCGGCTCGGTAAACATCAACTCTCTCATCGATGAAGAGACCGCCACACTTCTCGCCGAGGAGTTCGAGGTCGAACTCAATGTCTCCCAGGCCATCGCCGCTGAGCAGGCGCTGCTATCGGAACTCTCCGATGCCCGCGAAGCAATCGAAGACGAGCAACTGGTCACCCGTGCGCCCGCGGTTGCCTTCCTCGGTCACGTCGACCACGGTAAGACAACGCTGATAGACAGCATCCGCGATAGCCGCATTGCCACCGCCGAAGCCGGCGGAATTACGCAACACATCGGCGCATACATGGTCTCGACCAGGTCGGGCAACCAGGTCACGATTGTAGACACGCCCGGTCACGCCGCGTTCACTGCAATGCGCGCACGCGGTGCCTCCGCTGTGGACGTCGTCGTCCTGGTCGTTGCAGGTGATGACGGCGTGATGCCGCAAACTCGCGAAGCAATCGATCATGCCCGTGCAGCTGGCACCCCCATCGTCGTCGCAATCAACAAGTCAGATCGCCCCGAGTCCAATCCGG
>Ga0315322_10001287_pt1 | contig 19406 bp, 14 predicted proteins | sample M110021515metaG_FD_203461 | JGI IMG/M metagenome (GOLD analysis project Ga0315322, IMG submission 203461) | Ammonia-oxidizing marine archaeal communities from Monterey Bay, California, United States - M1 100m 21515 | ecosystem: Environmental > Aquatic > Marine > Intertidal zone | place: USA...
CGTTGCCGTCTCTCATCACCGACCGACTAACACCCTGCTCGTCGATCCAACCACTCCATCCAGCATTCCCGCTACGCAATACTGGTCGACGATTCTCGATGGCTCGCAAGACCGAGTGCGCCGCATGTTGTTCAGCGCAGCCCTCCTCGCCGAACCAAGCGTTGTTTGTCGAGATAAAAAGAAAGTCGGCACCTTTTTGAATCGTTTCTCTCGCAAGATCGGGAAAAATGTCTTCATAGCAAACCAATGGACCTACCCTCAGTGCCTTTCCAGTCGAATTTACATCTAGCAATATCGTCTTGGCGTCATGACCGGACTCAAATCTCCCCGTTGGCCCAACGAGTTTGTCAAGATTTGGAATCCAGTCGAAACCTCTTGGGATATATTCCCCAAATGGCACGAGTGCTCGTTTAGAATAACATTCCGGGATCAGTCCATCAATTGGCTTAATGGAGCAAACTGAATTATATGAACGCGGCGGATCGACGGATCTAGTTATGGCGCCGACTATCATTGGGAGTTGGTTTTGCTCGGAAAGATATTCGACCCAAGTGGCATCCTCGTTTATTGCATATGGCGTCGAAGCCTCTGGCCAGAAGATGACGTCAGGTCTTGTTGCGGCTAAAATATTGGAATGTCGGCGAAGAGTCTCTTTGTGGCGCGCCGCTTTCCCATGATCCCATTTGTCCATAAGGTATGGCTGGATGAAGCCGGCTCGGAGCATCGGAACCTCGATGCGGCGACCTTGGTTCATTAGAAAGACGGGAGACAGCATCACCGCGAGCAACACCAGTCCGACATAAAGGTCGGGGCACATGCTGCCAGCAATGCCTTTCCTGCCCGGCTTGTGGCGACGGATTAATAGGTGGTGCAGATATGACGCGATGGAAAGATTAAAAAACACTAAAAAGAAAGAGATTGCCCATCCTCCGGTCCACTCGGAAATCTGCAAGACGGCTGGTCGCTGCCATTGACTTACCGAAAGAGGACACCATGGGAACCCAAGGACAAATTTGCTGCGACCCCATTCAATCAAAGTCCATAATGAGGCTAGAGACAGCATCGCCAGTAGGCGTGTGCCAAATTTCGACTCGAGGCTATGAGGGATTATCCAACGGGCGAACAGGAACCAAATCACAAGATACCCCGAGAGGAGAAGCGCCCCTAAGGACAAACCCGAGAAAGTGACGTGTCGCAACCACCAGAGAAGTGTTAAATAGTAAAGCCAACCAAAAAATAGAAAGACGAGAAATACGCTTTTGTAGCTTGGGCGAGACGAAAGCCACCAAAGGGCTGGAACCAGAAAAAAATAGGCGGTTTCTGGAGCTTGCCTTGGGGGAAAGGCGCAAAGCAGGAAACCAAAGGTCAGAGCGCATGCAGTGACGGGGAACCATATATTGCGGATCGATAGTTCCCCCGGAAGAATAGATCTTTGACGCTTCATGATCTAAAAATGATCAGTGAAACCTTTTCCGCATCAAGCAAACCAACCTCCATGACTTTGGCATTTTCATTCTGCGACTCAACGATAGTGACTCAGGGAGGAGGAAATCCAAATTCAGAACTACAGGAATTGCTCGCCGATGATGACTCGGAAGGTGATGAGCAATAGCTTGCTGGAGAAACTTGGTCATTGAATGAAATCCCTCCCCTGCCCTCTTCGATCATGAATCTAGAGCATACTGAGAATAATTCATTTTTAGTTCGGGTTCTGCGCATATGATACAAAAAAATTCCTTGTGAATCCACTCCCAACCCCACGAAGTTTAGGAATTTCTTCATTCGAGCGACTTGCTTGACCTCTGGGACTTCAACGCTCGAGAACTCTTCGTAAAGTTCTAGGACATAAGCATATACATCTTTGAGATTTGGTCGAAAAACTGTCTCATTGGCTTGGGTTTGTCGAATTTGTCTAAAAATCCAAGGATTTCTAATGGCCGCCCGCCCAATCATTGCGCCGTACGCGCCGGACTTTGATACCTCTTGGCAGGCTACTCTTGCGGAAGAGATATTACCATTTAGCAAAACGGGACAAGGCAATCTATCGACGGCATGGCTTGCATGCTCATAACTGGGTTCACTGCGATACCCTCCCCGAACGGTACGTACATGAAGACTGAGAAGATCTACACTATGCTTATCCAGCAAATCCAGTAGTGCATCGAAGTGACGGTCATCCTCAAACCCGATCCTCATTTTAACTGTAAGTAGGTCAGGGCTTTCCTCCCTGAGTGCTCCCAGTATGCGATCGACCGCCTTAGGGTCGCGCAACAGTCCGCCGCCTACGTTCTTTCGATAAACCCGTGGAGCAGGGCATCCCATGTTGAGGTCGATCCCGGCTACAGGGTATTGCCTGAGGTTTCTTGCCGTGCGGCGGAGATCTGCGACGTTTTCTCCTATCAGTTGCGCGAAGACGGGTCGGTCATCGGGTTTTTCCGTGATGGAGCGAAGAATTTTAGGATCAAGTCGAGAACTGCCGTGAACTCGAAAGTATTCCGTGAAATAATAATCAGGCGAACCGCGCCTTGCCACAACAGTCATATATGGCAAGTTAGTCACGTCTTGCATGGGAGCCAGTGCGGTTGGCCATTGGCCTGGGAGAACAGCATCAGGGAGCGATGATGCTATATTGCTCAAGTTGCTTGACTGTTGCATCACACCTTTTGCCTTGCTGGCGCCAGAGGTGCGGTTAATCTTGCTTTTTTAAGATGCGATCGAGGATTTCCGCCATATCCTCGACGTTGTCGAGAACACGTCGAGTGACATGGATAGGCTTGCCCATCTGTAGCGACAGTACGATGGAGTCACTAGGTCGGGCATCAAGTTCTATGATTTTCTTTCCGAGTTCGTTTTCCATTTTCAAAATGATACGGGCGTAAAACGTTCCCTCGTCAACGTCGTTAATGACAACTCGTTCTATCGATGTCTCTAACCCCCTAAGGATCAACCCAATAAGGTCATGAGTCAGCGGCCTCTCCTTCTTGACCTGATTCAGGGTCATGTTTATCGCGTTTCCAATTGCCGGGTCTACATAGATTACGAAGGTCTTTTCCTCGCAACCCAAGAACACTGCGCAACCATTGGATGTGGGCATTACGCCCTTTACGTTGACTTCCGTTAAATCGTCCTGCATGGGTCAAAACATCACTCAAATTGGTATGAATCGCAAGATTTATTGCTTTTAGAGAAAACTAAATGACTTTTCCCGAAAACATCTGTTCCAATGAACCAAACCTTTACCTAGTTGGGTTTATGGGTACCGGTAAAAGCACAGTAGGGCGACGCGTTGCAGAGAAACTAGGATTTCGCTTCATCGACGTCGACCAAGCCATCGAGAAACAGGAAGGCCTTACCGTTACTCAAATCTTTGCTCTAAAAGGGGAAGGTTTTTTTCGCGAACTAGAAAGGGAATTCATCGAAAACGGTCATCCATGTTCGAATTGCGTGGTGTCATGCGGAGGAGGACTTTCTCTTCCGGATGGAATGCCCGAACTGCTTCAGAAAAAAGGCGTGGCAGTTTGCCTTTGGGCCAGCCCGGAAGTTATATACGAAAGAACAAAAGGAAATTCGAAAAGACCTCTTTTGAATGTGGATGATCCTCTGTCGAAGATCCGTAAGCTACTTGCGCAAAGAGAACCACGTTATCGTGCCGTGGGAAACCTTGTTTCGACAGTCGATCGCGGCCATTCCGCATCTGCAGAAGCAGTGATTCGTGTTTATAAATCCAAAAGCTGAGCATTCCACGGGAATGCCTATTTTGTAAATCAGCGAGACTGAAGGCGAAAATCTTGTAATTGGTTCGATCGGCAAATGTCTAGAAGGCGAGTAACTTTTTTAAGTGGCACGTCTTCGTCGGCAACGATTAGCACTTTTGGCTGTTGAGGTAATTGGGCTGCATTTCGTAGTGCAAGATCCAACTTTTCTTCGGTGAGTTTGGATTCATTGAGATAGAAATTTCCTTCACTATCAATGGACAACACAATTTCTTTTTGGAGGAGGTTCGAGCCAGCTGTTTCTATTTTAGGGAGGCGAACGTTAATTGCCCGCAAATTCCTGAATTGCATGGTTACTAGAAAAAAGATGATCAGAACCATTAAGACGTCGACGAGCGGAACGATGTCGATTCGAGGAGACTTCCTCCCACGAGGTGCAGGTTGCCTACTCATTTATTCTTATCTGAACTTTTCGAATCGTAGAGGCGCTCCGCCAACCATTCCAGTTTGGTCGCGCGGTTGTCAATTGCTCGCGAAAGTAACGAATGTCCGACAAGTGACGGAATTGCGATGGTCAACCCTATGATAGTCGTAAGCAAGGCCATTGCTATGCCTCCTGAGAAAGCACTTGCGTCAGGTGCTCCAGAGCCGGAAGGCATTCCGGAAAAAACGCGCACCAATCCACTTACTGTTCCCAGAAGACCGATTAGAGGTGCAATACCAACGATGATCTCGAGGAGAAATACGCCTCTTTCCATCCTGCTTATCTCCAGTCGGACATAAGCTCGAAGGATGTCTAGAGTTGGTGATTCACGCTCGGCAACACCAGCCAAGCGCTCTGCGGCGGAACGGTTGCTTATCTGATTTTCAGTGATTCGACCAGAGAGAAGGGAATGTTCAATGTGCTTTGGAATGATGCGGCTCCGACGCAAGGCAAACCAACGCTCTACAAAAATAAAAACAGACATCATTAGGCAAACGCCAAGAGGATATAGAAACCAACCTGCCTGCCGAACGTCCATGGGTGGACGAATTCCTCGAAAGATTTCGAGGTGGTCGGGACTGGGTCTGCGGTCGCTGCTTAGCACTAGGTTTAAGTTTTCAAAACGATATGCCGTGGCATTGCCTTCTGAAGCTATGCCTACCTTCCCCGCTCTCAGTCGACGAATAGACTGGGGAGGAGAAAGGTCGAATCTTTCGAGCTTATAGTCAAAGTCATCAACTCGTAGACTTAACTCGCTTTTGCCCTCGAGTGCTTGAGTTGAATCAACTTCCTCAATGATTTCAGTAGTGAAACCATTGTCACGGAGGGCATCCACGAAATCGGACGTATGGAGAGAGGGTTTGTGGGAATCGTTGCAACCGATAAGGAGCAATAGTCCAAAGATAATCACATAATGAAAAAGACGCACCGGCGTACTACAGGGAGATGGGTTCGGGCGCATTTCTCCAAGTTTTTCTGAAAGGGCTGAATGGGAAGAGGGAACCCAACTAGGAGTATGGCAAGCTCCTTGCGGTCTTTTCGATTCCATCGGTGGCGGACAGTAGCTCTTCCAGTGGATCCCAAGCCCCATTTAGCAAGCTGTCGCGAGCTCCCCGATTGATTTCGCAAGTCAAAACTTCATTTTCGTAACGGATTTGCAGGTTTTCGACGTCCACGATTACCTTTAAGCTTGGATTGGTTTTCACCGAAGCAGAAAGTTTCTTCAAGTTGTCCCTCGAAGAAGAGACGCATGGCATTCCAAGGCTGGTTGCGTTGCCAAAGAAAATTTCAGCGAAATTGCCTGCAATAATTGCCCTGAAGCCAGCCCGGTAAAGGGATTGAGGAGCATGCTCTCGGGAACTACCGCAGCCAAAGTTGGCACCGGAAATCATAATCGATGCTTCTCGAAAGCACGGCAAGTTAAGATTGTGGGGCTTTTCAGAGCCATCTCCATCGAATCTGGTGTCGTAAAACAGGTACTCGCCTAGTCCATCAAAGGTAAGGCATTTCATGAACCGAGCCGGAATTATGCGATCGGTATCAATGTCATCGCCGGGCACTGGAACCGCGAGACCTGTTACTTGAGATATTTTCGGTAAATTCATAAGTACTGATTCTTGTCTTTATCCAAATACTATTCGGGCGTCGCTCACTTGCCCGGTTACGGCGGCTGCCGCAACCATGACCGGACTCATTAGCATGGTCCTCCCCGTGGGGCTACCTTGGCGGCCTTTGAAGTTGCGGTTGCTCGAACTGGCGCAGAGTTGGTCGCCGATGAGCTTGTCGGGATTCATGGCCAAGCACATGGAGCAACCTGCGGCACGCCATTCGAATCCGGCATCGATGAACACCTTGTCGAGCCCCTTCTCCATAGCCAGCTTGCTAACTATTTGAGAGCCAGGCACGACTATGGCCTTCAAGCCATCTCGGACCTTGTGTCCCGGTAAACGAGCTGCGACTTCCTCCAAATCGGAAAGGCGTCCGTTCGTACATGAACCGATGAAGGCAACGTCGACCTTTGTACCTTGAACAGGGGCTCCGGGCTTCAGCTTCATGTGCTCGAGGGCTTCCTCGACGCTGGCCCTCTCATTCTTGTCTACTAGATTAGGATCCGGAATGCTTTCGCCTATGGCAACTGCCTGCCCCGGATTAATTCCCCATGTGACGGTGGGGGCGACTTCAGCACCTTGGATGGTAACTGTGTCGTCGTATGCGCAACCTTCATCGGATGAATATTCCGACCAAGCTGAAACTTTTTCCTCCCAGTCGTCGTCGCTTGGCGAATAAGGGCGACCCTTCAGGTATTTAAAAGTTTTGATATCCGGGTTAACATACCCCGCCCTTGCTCCACCTTCTATGGACATGTTGCATGCAGTCATTCGCTCCTCGATCGAAAATGAATCGAAAACTGACCCTCCATACTCATATGCAAAACCCGTGCCTCCGTTGACTCCGAGTAAGCGAATGATATGGAGAATGACATCCTTGGCATAAACCCCTGAGCCCAAAGTGCCATCAACATTTATCCTTCGAACCTTGAGCTTGCTCATCGCCATTGTCTGAGTAGCTAGCAAATCCCTTACCTGACTGGTACCTACACCGAAGGCTACCGCGCCAAATGCACCATGGGTGGACGTGTGCGAGTCGCCACAGGCAATGGTCATCCCAGGTTGAGTTAATCCCTGTTCTGGTCCAACGACATGAACGATACCTTGATTACCTGAGTCGACGTCAAAAAAAGTAACACCTGAATCGGTGCAATTCTTACGAAGCTCCTTGATCATCGCATCGGCAAGGATATCGGAGTAAGGTTCATGCGCTTCATCTGTGGGCACTATGTGGTCGACAGTGGCGAAGGTGCGTTCGGGGTACCTTATGGGCAAGCTCTTTTCGCGGAGCATGCCGAATGCCTGAGGGCTAGTCACTTCATGAATGAGGTGGCGACCAATGAATAGCTGAGTTTGCCCATTGGCGAGTTCACCAACGGAATGCTCATTCCAAACTTTCTCAAAAAGATTTTTAGGATTCATCATAAAAGACGAATTCCTTTATCGATAAAACGAATCCGAGCAAGTGAATACGCTTGAAGCATATGTTTGCGCCAATTTTGCAAAAGAACATTTTAGGCATATCGTGAAGCTAAACCTTAAACCTATTGCTTTCACTTTGATGCTTGGCGGTGTAAGCTGAGCGGATCTTCTTTATTTGCAAAGTTTTCTCAACCGTTAACTCTTCGCCTGTTTGAGCTTTGCGAGCAATGATTTCATTAAGAGTTCGAGAGTTGCGAGACTGGATTTTTAGAACTCGATCTAATCTCATGCCAAGTTCGGGAATCTCTCGAGGGTCAATCGATAGTTTTTCTCTTAATTCCAGGACTGATGACAGAGCCTTATCTTTTTCTTGGATTATCTGCTCTAATTTATCGAGTTCGATTGAGACTATAGCCTGTGTTTCCGAATCCAGCAGGATCTCGAAAATATCAACTGCATCTGAAAAAGCTTTTTCCTCGGGACTCATGACCGAGGTCTCGTCAATGATGATCGAATTTCCTCTAGGCTTGAAGGGAGAGAGAACCCGGTTCGCCGCTGACGTTATGCTCAGGGTTCTGGGTGAGCATCTCAGACCAAGCTTCGCGCAGTTCGTTTATGGTCTTTTCTGCTTCAAGAATGGGTTCGGACTCCTTCTTTAAGTTTGCTTGCTGCAACTGATGAAGAACATAATCATATAAGCGATAAAGAGTTCCAGGAAGATCACCGGGTACTGACATATCCAAGGAGGCTTGAAGTTCTGTCACGATGTTTTGAGCACGAATCAAGTTGTTGTTGATATCTTCGTTTTTTTTAGTGAACTCTTCTTCTTCAAAAGCTCGTTTAGCCGCAGACATGAAACGGAGTGCTCCATCGAAAAGCATTAGGACTAGCTTGCCGGGGCTTGCCGTCTGAATTGACTGTGCCTTATAGGAGCGAGCTATCTTTTCGTATTGCATAATTTTAGACGGATTGGCTGCGTTTGCAAGGTTCAGACCTCAAAATCTTCGGTAGCGATTAATTTCCCCGCCAAATCATCAAGTAAAGAGTCGGAAGGCCAGTTCGGGTCAGCCACGAGGGCTTTTCCTCGCTCCACTTCCTCGGGACGAATGGAATCGGAACTGGCATCAACTCTTTCAGCGAGCTTTCCAACATCCGTCAAGGCATGTGATTCAATTGATTGAGTTTGGGGACTGGGGAGAGGGTGCGATGGCAATCGAGAAGATGCTCGCAAATGATTTGAGCCACTTGGATTTACATCAATTGATACTGGGTCCATAATAAAAGTTTACCTTACTCTTGTTTGATACTTATACACTTATGAAGCAAAACATGGATTTTCGCAACCCTTTATGGAAATTCTTTTCAGCGGATTGGAAGGGTTGAGAAAATTGAGTCAGCGACATACTTTGCGAAAGTTCTAGGCGAAGAAGTCGCACTGCCGGTCGTGCGAGCAGAAATGTTATTTACTTGAATTGCTCGTTGAAATTGATTTGCCGCTACGATGACGCCGGGTTGCCCTGCATCAAAGGTCTCGTCAATTGCCCAAAGGAAATCAGCGCTTTTAATCTCAACTAGTTTAGCGCGTACACTTAAGGCGAGAGGTTTGTAGGCTCGATAGGAGTACAGATCCATCAGTAAGACGCCATTTGCTCCCGTTGCCTTTTCTATGTCGCTGAGGAAGGTTTCCGGAAGTTCGCCGGAAGACGATAATCGTCTTATGCCGAAAAGAATTTTCATTTGTTCGGTTGAGAGGCGAACGGTTTCAAAAAGGCGCTGCTTGGTTAATTCCTGCAGGAAGACTTCGTCTACATAATCGAGGAGGGGTGAGTCTTCGTCAGCAAAATAACAAGGCAGAACGGCAACTCTATTAAAACTCGTTGGCAACCTCTCAGTGGGGTAAAGATTTTGGGGAACAAACGGATCGGCTTGCCGCACAACCTTCTCCTGCTCGAATCGGCGACAGGAAGACAACGCGATTACGATGCACATGAGTAATTGTAGGAATGGAGTTTTCATTTCTTCAGGTGGTGAATCAGGCTGGACTTAAAAATTATTTCTTGGAATTAGATGCGAAGGAGTTGGTCAAGGTTTGCATTTGGCTGCTGATCTTTGACTGCATCTCTTCCATTCGAATAAACCCTTGGCTTAAGGTTCTCTCTCTCTGCTCAAGGTAGCGATCCAAATCCTCGATGCGCTCATCGATGCGTTTGTTCTGCGCGCGAATGCTTTCGGCATGCGCTTGGTAGGTTCCCTGGTATCCGGAATCACTGTCGCCTGAAAGAAAGTTTCCGAGAAAATCGTTCAAGTCAAAAGTAATGCCTTGGTATTTTTTATTTGAAGTGCCTGTGTTCTTATCGTCTGCGGTCGCGGTTGCCTCGGCAAAAAGGGCTTGGACTTTATCCGGATTATTTAGAAGTTCTGCGGTGAGCTTTGAGGAATCCTTCATCTGAAGGCGATCACTACCTGTACCAAAATCAAGACCGATGTCAGCTAAGCGAAAAGAGCTGAATTGAGGAGTGTAAGGGACCCAGCTTCCGCTGCTCGTGCCTGCATTCCAAGTCCATTCCTGGTAGGTCGCGTCGCCGGCGGTGTGAGCGCCAATCGAATTATCCTCTTTTACCTTTACTTTATAACCTGCATCCGTCGCTCCAAGATCAAGGTCGGTTTCGACAGCGCTCAGCAGGGTTTCATTGCTGACCGTAAGGTCGGTGCCGTCCTGGGCTATTTTACTTTCGGAGTGAACGTAGCTGTCGCCAAAAACTATCTTGCGCAACTGACTGCCCAATCGACTAATCTCTATATTGCTGGAGAATGTGCCGGCCGTAACGTTTTCGCCGTCTTGATTTACTGCGACTAAGCTGCGCACGTAGTCTTGCGCATCATTAAACTCTTCCACGAACTTTCCTATCGCGTTGCGAGCCGGATTGGAATCACGCTCAATCTTTACGGTACCTAAATCTCCCACTGCGCCTCCGCTTACGTCAAAGGTTATTCCTTCGTAACCGTGGACTGTGTCATCAAAGGTGGCAGTGTTGTTGTAAATGGTGTCACCATCGTTAATCTTGATGGCAAAGTTATTGCCTAGCTCACTGAGAGCCGCTCGACCTACGCCTCTCGCCAATTGCTCCCATTTGCTATTGGTGCGATCTAGATTCTGTCCGGCGGACACGTCTTCCATCGCTTGCCAATAAGTCGTCGTGCCACCAACGGTATTTTTGACGTAATCCCCCTTGGTGTATTCGGCTGAGTTGCTGAAAGAGGTGTAATCTGAAGTTTGCACGGGCGCGGCGAGCCCCATGAGCTCCAGAATATTTCCGTCTCCTTGGTTGGCGCTCAAAGTGTCCCATGCAGGTCTTTCGTGAAGAGTAATTCCTATGGCTCCGTCATCATTGTTCTGCACCACGAACTTGTCGCCAACGGGGTCGTAGTACATGGTTACGTTGGCGGCGGAGTCATTTACTTTCTGGATTAGGTCGGCGACAGTGTCGTCGTTGACGTTGTAATCTATTCTTACTGCACCGGTGCCGTCACCGATATAGAAAACGTCACCGGAGGGATCGAAATTTCCTATGGAAAACCCATCGAAGTTGGCGTTGGCGATCGTCTCCGTCAAGCTGACTGCCCCCAATGACTGGCTGCTTGTGAGAACTGTTTCGGTAAGAGGTTCCCAATAGTTCTGCCATCCTGCGGTCACACCGGGCGTAGGCATGTCCTTTTGTTGCCAGAAATCCGGGTCGGTGTAGGTGAATCCGTATGCTTGACCTTCCGTCATGGAGCTTTTGGGACCAAGCAATTCCCAGTCGTCGGCGTTTATCGGATTAGCCGGATCTTTATTCGTAGTTAAAATACGCGCCTTGTAATAATTGACGACTCCAGATCCCGAATCAGTCGCTTCGAGAATGGTTCCGGGATTGTACGTGGTTCCGCCTGCGTAAGTCTGTACTGCTTGCGTCGGTCGCAGCGCGGCTTCGTTGGTGTCGTGGAGACCAAATGTTCCATCATTACCGGCAGAAGACTGGACGTTGCCGACTTGCTTCCAGATTGAATGGTCCACGGCATTGGCAACGACAGCGTTGTTGGCAACGCGCGTCATGCCCGGCTTGATCTGTTGCCAGTAAAGGGGGTCGAACTGGCCTGCAGTCTCTCCGTTTGCATGGGCGATCTCCGTCCACCAGTCCGCAAACCCAGCATCGTTGGGATCCGTCAACTCAGTGGTTACCTCGCTCCACCAATTATTGTCAGTCAAGTCATTTAGCGTGGCTGTTTTGTCCGTCCACCAAGCGGCATTCGACTTATCCTTCAAATTGGCGCTAGCATCCGTCCACCAATTGGTGTTCGTGAGATCCGTCAACGTGGACGATACCTCCTGCCAGTATCCGTCGTTGACACCTGCTCCCAACTGGGTGGTGATTGCGATTTCAGGGACATACTCCCAAAAGTCGTCTTGAATGGAACCACCGGCAAGAGTTCCGCCGCCAGGGAAATTGACGATGTCGGCAGTTACGTCCTCCCAGTAGGCTGTGTCTACTGCGGCGGCATCTTGAGTGTTCAATGTCACGGCGGAAGTCACGTCTTCCCAGTAGGCATTGGCGGCCAGCGTGGTGGCGTCACTGACTTCCGTCCAATAAGAATTGGTCGCGGCGGGAGATTTAAGGGCTGCATCGACGTTCGCCCAATAGGCGTTTGCGCCGACGTTCGCAGTTGGGTCCGTGGCGTCTGTATCTAGAGTCCAATACGCATTGGTTGCGGTGGGTGCCTTGATGGCTGCGTCGACATTCGTCCAATAGGCATTGTTTGCCAGAGTCGTCGCGTCGCTCACTTCGGTCCAATACGTGTTGGTCGCCGTGGGTTTCGTTACGGCGGTAGTTTCATCTGTCACCATCGAACCTACGACGTTCCCCAAAGTAGTTTGACCGCTGTCAGTCCAGTTCGCGGAGTTTGAGTCTGGGTCGGTGGTTAGGTTTCCCCCACTGGCATTTTGAAAGAACTTGCCACTTACGCTTCCCTTGACCCATGCTCCGTTGGCAGCGGGATTTCCACCGTTGATCGCATTGCTTACGCCGGCGTAAGTTGAACCTCCGCTTATTTTATAATAATTCCCGGAATCCTCGATGAGGGTTCCCGATGCATAGCTTGATCCAGCCCCAAAGGAAGCGGTTGCCCCTAAGTTCGATTGAGCGGCGTAAACTTTCCCCTGAGTCGTATTGAGCACCCTGTCGGTATTTGCGATATTGCCTAAGTTCAAGGCGGATATACCCCCACCCGAAGTGTAGGTTGCCTCGGCAAGCGATTGCTGAGCTTGCCAAAAGGATCCGCCCCCTGCCACGACTTCGTTGGAGTAGTTGGTGGATGTCGAGTGATTCTGAATTGCCTGTAGACTGGCAGAGGCTGAAAAGACCTTGCCGTTGGCGGTATCGAGTACTCTATCGTTTGCGCTCAACGGCACGACTTGTCCAGTTGTCAGCCCACCGGCTCCAAAGGTTTGGCTGGCAATGGTTTGCTGCGCCTCCCAGAATGATCCGCCGACGGCTACGACTTGATTGCTGTAGTTGGACGTCGCTGCGTGGTTCTGAATTGCCTGGAGGCTTGCTGACGCAGAAAAAACTTTGCCGTTGACGGTGTCGAGCACCCTGTCATTAGTACTCATCGGCACTACTTGGGCGGTGGTCAACCCGCCTGCCCCAAAAGTTTGACCTGCAGTGTTAAGTTTTGCCTTCCAATAACTGCCACCACTGACAAGCACGTCGTTCGCCGAATGGTTTGCCGTCGTCGCGTGCGCGGCAAAAGCCCCGAGGTTGCCGAGAGCCTTGTATATTCGACCATTGGCGCCGCCGTTTGAAGTGAGTTGCCGATAATCGTTCGTATTGATGCCGCTTACGGTAGTGCTCTCCGTATAGGCTGAGATGTTGGCCCAAGCTGCCTTGGCCTTATAGAAGTGAGTCGATGCTCCCGCCCCGGACTTAGCGAATTTCTGAGCCATTGTGCCGGCTGTGTCGTAGATCGTATTTTCGGCTTTGTCGGCAATAAGGTTTAGGTCTTGCTGGGCTTGATAGAACTTATTGTGTCCGGTATGAAATACGAATTTATTCGTAGCAGTCGCAGTGCCTCCAGCGTTGTTGACGCTACCCCCGTTGGCAAAATCCGTTACTGCAGTCCAATTGGCATGAGCCTCGTAGAAGTTGGTGGCGCCCGTGGCCGTGTGCACGTATTTTGAATTCGCTACGGCGGGGTCGTAATTTGTCGCGATGGAATGAGTCGTGACGTTTGCCCAGTCTGCATGAGCCTCATAGAAATTGTTGTCGTCTGCTTGCACGAATTCACCCGCCGTCCAATTGGCGGGATGCGCAGTAGACGTATTTGGCAAAGCAGTCACGTTGTTCCAGGCTGCATTCGCCCGGAAAAATTTCGTATTTACGTCATTGTCAGCCGTATTTCCGACAACTAGGTCGTTTCCTGAGTAATTCACTTGCCCTGCTGATCCGGGATGCTCGAGAAAGCCGTTGTTGAAGCCGAAGTGAGTGGTTGGTGCTCCGCCCGCAGTGTTTGCCTCATATATTCGGCCTTTAACGAACATATGATTGGGGCGAAATTCATTCGTTACTGCGGCGGTGGTCCATCCTCCGGCATTTGCGTTCTTGCTTGTGACTATGGCCTGTCCGATATTTCCAAAATCCTCGTTCGCGGTAAGGTTGGGAAGCGTCCTGTCCTGAACTGCCCGAAAATAAGAACCATCGGCTGCTTTGACGATGTCTCCGGCCTTGTAGGCGTTGCTAATTCCCGTTGAGGCAGCAGTGCTTGCCGTAGGCTGATGGTATTGGCCTAGTGCCCCAGTATCTACTGAGCTGGAGAAAGTAGCCTGCCCCGTCGATGCCCCTACTCGGTCATTGGCCAAATCCTTCTTCAATTGCCAAAAGTCGTGAGGCAATACCGAATGGCTGACTGTTGTGTTGAGAGCGTCGTCTGTTTTCGTCCAAGCGGTGGAGGGGAAGTTTTGAAGAGCTTCGTAAAGGTATCCGTGACGATAAACGACGTCGTTGGCAGAATACTCCTTGGTCGCATCGTAGAAATCGTGGAAGCCCTTGCGCTTGTAAAGAACTTCTTTCCCCGTGGGTATGCCATTTGCCGTGTAGAGTCTGTCATCATTGGCGAGCAGCACCTCTTCGGGATCGTCCTGCCTCAACCAAGCCGCTTTCTCCGGGTTGGCTAGGCTTGAGGACGTACCGCTCCAAATGGAAATGCCGGACGTCCCCTCATAGTCGGCGTCCCGAGTCAAGGAAACTTGATCAAGTAAGCGAAGCACCTTAAGAAAATTGCTTGAATCCGTGGGAGAACCCAATATTGGAGTGTCGACGAAATTCGGGTCATTGACCACCTCGCCACCGTCGACTATCATCTTGTCGTTGATGGAGTCGTATTCGAGAGTTACGGATGTTTGATCGCCTTCCGGATCGGACGCTATTCGATCCATCAACTCCTGCAGAGTTTCATCGAGACTTGTGATTTCGTATGTTCTGCTTGAGACCGTAAAAGTCCCTTTGGTTATTGCAGTCTGCAGGGGCAGGTCCTTGAGGGCAGTGTTCAGACCTGTGGCCAAACTCCCGAGGGATTTCCCCAGACCCTGAGGCTTCCGACGAATGGAACTCATCAACGTGGAGGACCCGAGCAAGGATACTTCGATCTTGTAGGACCCCGTCATGGCTCCTGACTTGATGTTGGCTGACATGAACTTGGCGGCATCCTCGTCAAGACTGCCTTTCCGGGCTTCAAATAGCTCATCGTTCTGCAATGCTGTCGCAGCCCCCTTGAGGGTGTCCAGTTGGCCTTTCAAAAGGCCCAGTTCGGACATTTTCTCATCATTCTGTTGCTTCTCTAGTTGCAACCGTTTTTTCGGAATTGCCTCAAGCTCAATAAGTTGCTCGACGACTGGTTGCCAGTCAAAGCCGGAAGCTAAACCTGATAGTGCTAGTTCAGAACCCATTGGAAATATTCAAGGAGGAAGTGATAAGCAAAGAAACAGAGATTTGAGTGACGACTAAGTAATTCATGTGTGCGCCGTCACGTGAAGCAATGTTTATGCCAGTGAGGCGAAATACCCTTTGGGGAGTATATAAAATGGAAGAGTATTCAGATCTCGCCCAAGCGAAAAGCTACTACCCAAAGGCCGAAGAGCAATTAAACTTAGTTCGATTGAAGAATCTCTTTTTTTTCAAGCTCAAGTCGTAAATGTTTATCCAATAGGACCAGGAACCAGTGAGCCCCTTCAGCTAGAGCCCAGTAGTACTCTTTGTTCCTGCAGATACTGGACCATGTCTCATTGGAGCCGGATATATGCCTTATCCTGTTCTTGTAATTGACTAGTTCGCTTTTAGTTCTACCTTCGAAAAGTATACTCCAGTCCAATTCCCTTGAGTCCACAAGTGCGTTTACTTCGTTTGCCAACTCTAGGATTTTCTTGAGCTTTGGATTATTGGAATAATTCAATTCGGCATATTTTGCCGGAAGCGATTCGATTTCAAGCGCAGATGAAAGAGACTTTTTAAAGACTGATTCGACATACTTTCGGGTTTCAGCGAAAATATCATTTAAATCGACCTCTACTCTTTGGGTTTGTTCAACAAAAAGATCATTCAATAATTCTTCGAAACGCGATGAATCACCGCCACTAATCCATTCAGTGGCCTGCTCGAAAGTTTGGTACGGCGCCCCTTTTACAAATGCACCGAACTCTGCAAGATTGCGGTACTCAACTTGCGGATTCTGAGCGATAAACTCTTCGAATGTCTTGAGGTAGACGAATAATCTCCCCTCCACCGCGACCTTTTCAAGAGTGTTTCCCGGTAAGTTCTGCACTCTGTCGGTGGATGCATAATGAGCACCGGAATCACCGTATGCGGAATCCTCCACATAGTATTTGCCATCTTGGCGAATCGCCATGTCTTGACCAATAAAAAGAACTTTTCGGCAACCGAGTACGCGAGAGATATCCAGCACGCATGAAGATACCGTGCCTTTTTCTAGAATTTGAGTGCCGGGTTTGAACCCGGCTCTTTGCTTTAGGGCGGCGACTATAGGGTTCAAAGTGTTCCATGTGATGACCCTACCTGCAAATCGTTTGATTATTTCCGGGAATGCGCTGAATGGAGCAGCCATAGGCACGCCGTCAAGAGAAACGTCCTGAAAACCTTGCAGAGTCGGAGGCATTGGGTCTGCAGTAACTACTAAATGTGGACGAATTCCGCTATTGATTAGTTTTCTGTAGGGGCTATTGCTGCAAACTATTATTGCTTTGTCCCTTACGGATTTAAGAAAGTCTATCGAGTCGTCGAGTGATGGACCTGCCCCGATCAAGATAAAAGGAACATCGGCGAAGCGATTTGCCAGTTGGCCTATGTCGGGTGAATTGGCTAGAATGCCGAGGTTCTTAAGCGTGTTTTCCTGTATGTTTATCGCAGTACGGACATTAACCTCGATAAGGGGTCTGATGACAAGATACTGACGCATCATCTCGTTGCGCATCCGATCGTAGTAGCTTTCATCCAATGAATACAGAGGAGAAAACACTACCGTATCTACATCGCGCGCTCCATTGATGGCAACGGTCTCTATGTCGCGAAAGAAATCGTCGTCTGGTTCACCTGCTCCTAAAAAGAATCGTTCATTCGCTAGAAGGGAAGACACGTCGATGAGCGAAAGCGTTTCTCGGAGCAGACCAGGGTCCTTTTCAGCTGCGAATACATTGGTGCCAACGGGTGTGTCGTCCAGAAACTTGATCAGATGAGAGCCATCGCCGAATCCGCTGATCCCGTAGAGTGAGTCGGGAGCAAGCACGAGGCTCGAAAGCCATCTCTCTATTAGCTTGTCGGGATTCTTTTCTCCATAGGCGGGGAACTCATGTTCCCCTCTGCGAATAAAAAGCTTTGGCCCTTTTTCTGTTTTTTTGTAGAAGCAGTCTCCCGAAGTACGATCCCCTGCAAGAGTAAGACGATGGTGAACCAATGGGAATCGCCCGCGTAGGACGGCCTCGTTTCTAGGTAGAATCGGCGCCATGCTCATGATGGATTCTTTATGTGTTGCTCGAGTTCGACCACCGCTTCTTCCGCAAGAAACCTTCTGCTGCGTTCGAACATGGGGACAAACCGAAGCGCGATTTCGTTCGATAGTCCCGATACGTCGCCTGATTCAAAGCATGAAAGAACTTGCTCCAAGCAATCGGCCTGTTCTGAAGCGAACTGCTCCAGACCGATCGACCATTCCGGAGAATAAGTCTTCGCATACGGGGTGAGATTGTCGAAAAGATCGGCAAAAGGTTTTATTTTTCCTATGAATTCGTCCATCCGCCGAAAAACATCCGACCACCCTATGGTGAGAATGTTCTTGGAGTAAGAGCCTAGGTCGTCGCCAATGTTGCCCATCTTGTCCAGGAATTCTTTTATTACCTGCAGGGTGAGTTCCCGATGGGTTAGGCTAGAGGCGTCGATTCGTTGAAATGTCGGGGGCGGTTGTTCGCCTGATAATAGATTTACGCCATCGGAGACAAATCCTGTAACTGCCCTGCCCTGCTCGCTGAGCGCACTCATGAGCAACTCGTATATTTCAGCGGGTGCTTCGGGCAGGTCACCTTCGAAAACGACTTTTTCTCCATCAACGAAAACTTCTCTCATCTTGTTTTATTACACCTGGAGCATGGGTCGATGACAATGGTAAAACTAAGTATCAGCGTCATGAGATACTAGTAACAAAGAGAATCCCAAGGAATACACGAATCTCTTTCTGACCGAATAGTTCACTAGAGAAATAAAAAAATCATTTTTTTTCTAAAGTTCTGTCGAAGGCATCCGATTTTACTAAGCGTCGAAGACAAGGAGGTCGACGGCAAGGGAACCAAAACCCTTATCAAAAATTCTGGAAAAAACAGGCGACAAGGATGTTGCCGATGAGAAAGTCAAGGAGGACTAAATATGTCTATTGTTATAAATTCTAATATGACGGCGTCGCATTCGGCGCTCAACATGTCTCGTGCTAATGATCTTCTGAAGAAGAGCATGATGCGATTATCCAGTGGGAAGCGAATCATTTCGCCCGCTGACGACGCCGGCGGGTTAGCCGTTGGAATGAAGTTGCAAAGCCAGCTCAGGCGAACCGCAGCCACCAAGCAAAACATTCAAAACGGAGTTTCATTTCTGCAAATGCAGGATGGCGCGTTGAAGGTATCGGGAGAAATCCTGGATCGCATGGCGGAGCTAAAGAGCTTCTTCAACGATGTTTCCAAAAATGCCTTGGATCGGGAAACCTACAATCATGAGTTCAAGGAATTGCAGGCTCAGCTAGTAGAACTTCAGTCATCCAAGTTCAATGGGGTAAGCCTTTTCGCAAAGACTGAACCTGACAACAACCCGATGAAGATCGTCACGACTGAGGATGGTCTCACCGGCAAGGTGGAGCTTAACCGCACCGGCTTTTTCGAAAACCTGAAGTCGAAGTACGGAGCCGACGGCGAGCTGAATTCCGGTTCACACGGCGAATACCGCCAACTGGTAGGTGACTTCACGGTAGATGGCGGCATACTGGACAGCAGCCCCGGGAAGACTTCCCGTGACTACGCTAACGGCGACATCGTCTACATGAAAGGCGTATCCCTTTCCGACTCCGGCTACTTCATGGCCTTGGGAGATCTGAAAGCAGGCACTACGATAACCGATACGGCCAAGGGTACTTCGAACTGGATTCGAATCGCCGACAAGACCGGATCGGGTTTTGCCGAAGCGTTCCCGGGCGCAGCAGATTACGATTCAACGACGACAAAGTACAACTCCAAGGGTGAGCGTGTCGCTTACCTTAAGGGCGATGTCGTTCGCGTCCCCGCTCACTGGGCGACGCCGGGCAGTTACATCTTCCTGGAAGCTCAAGCAGACGTACCCCAAGGCATCGCCTTGGAAAAGGTGTTCAACGACAATCACGTCGGCGACAGCAAGTTCTTCAATTACGTCGGGCAAGATCGCTCCAACGGAGCCATCACGGGTGACAAGCCCACCACCGAGTACGTTCGCGCCAATTCCAACTTGGCCGAGCCATCGGTTTACACTCCTGGAGCAGCAGGGTTGAAGTCCCTCATGGCCTTCAATTCCACTTCGAACCACACCCCGGGCTATGTTAAGGTCGGTAACGACGTTTACGTGGCCA
>Ga0315322_10001289_pt1 | contig 19404 bp, 15 predicted proteins | sample M110021515metaG_FD_203461 | JGI IMG/M metagenome (GOLD analysis project Ga0315322, IMG submission 203461) | Ammonia-oxidizing marine archaeal communities from Monterey Bay, California, United States - M1 100m 21515 | ecosystem: Environmental > Aquatic > Marine > Intertidal zone | place: USA...
GAGCGCCACGCGGCCCATGGTCCACCGTGCGTTGACCTCGATGAGCGGACACAAGCGCAGGCCCTCAGGGGTGGTGTGGACCAACGCATCGACGCCGACCGGTCCGCGGTAGCCCTCCGCAGCCAGTGCGGGACCAAGCACCGCGAACACCTTGCGGGCCGCGCGCTGCAGCCGGTCCGTGTCGTGGCCATCGCCGAGCATCCAGCGCACCACATCTCGGGGGAGGCCACGGTGAGGTGGGCCGACGACAGCCCCCTGGAAGCGCCCGTCGTCGTGGGTCTCAAAGCGCACCACACCACGCAGCCGGACCGAGCCGTCGGCGTCGACGTCGCCATGAAAGGACAGGTCCACGCGTCGGTTGAGCAGCGGGCCTACGGTCACCTGGGAGTGGCGCTCAAGCAGCCCGCGAACCCTCTGAGAGTCGTCGTCTTGGATGCCTCGCTCGGTGCGAATCACCCATCGCTCGCGGCCCGAGGCCGACAGGTCGCCACGGATGAGAACGCCCGTCCAACCATCACTCTGGAGGTCGGATGTCCGGCTCTCCACCTCCTCCAGTGTGGTGCAGACCTGTGGCACTACCTTTGCGTCGGACCACCCGTCTTCCCGCCAGTCGGCGCTCAGCAAGGTCGCGAGGGGCGGCACTGCCCACGTCTTCCCAATGACCGGCATCGGCTCGGAGAGGGGCACTTCGAGCAAGAGCGCGTGGGACCGCCGCACGGCATCGGGCGACCATCCCCACGGGCGGGCAGGGCCGAGGGTGCGGCCAACGAGGTGGTGGGTGTTGTCAACGAATTGCACCATGGGGGCGCCCGCCCCGAGTCGATGGGCGAGCCAGTCGGGGCGGGGCGCGGTGGGCACCAGCACGATGTCGCCTGGACGCGCCAGAGCGGCGGGCAGGGCGGCGAGGTCACGGGCCAGGCGGGCCACGGTCTTGCGGGGGGCGTAGCTGCGTCCGGTCCGGCGATGGTGTGCGGTGGCGTCCTCGGCTTGGGGGTTGAACCACCACACATCGGACGGACGGCCCTTTGAGCCGCCCCAGGTGCGCAGTCGCACCACAAAGTCGTCGGGCAGGCCGGCGCGCTTGCGGCTGTCGACGTCAAAGATGGGGCCGACGGCGCGGGCGGGGGTCATGGGCTCGGTGGCATGGGCGACGAAGGTGTCCCACAGGGTGTCGGTGTCGTCCTTCCAGCGGCGGGCCCAGGCCAGACCGTGGCGCACATGGCCGATCTCATCGTTGTAGACGCGGTCGAGGATGGCCGCGGTCTCGGTGTCTCCGGCCGCGTGCATGCGGACCGACCAGTGCTTGGCGAAGTCGAGGTTGGCCTGCTCCAGCACCAGAGCCATCTGCACCACAAAGGTGAGCGGGTCGTCGGGCTCTCTCAGCGCGCGCCAGAAAAAGTCGCTGAGCGGGAGGTCCGACATGCGTACCCCCAGCTGTTCCATGCGGCGCACGTACATCGCCAGGTGTTTCTGCTCGTCGGACATGACGTGGGCCAGTGCCCGGCGAAAGCGCGGGTCGGCGTCGGGGAAGCGCACCAACGCGAGGGCCATGAGCTCCAGTGCCTGCAGCTCGTGGTTGGCCATGGCATGCAGGAGCCGACCCCTGGCTCCGGCGTGGCGGAGTCTGGAGAAGGACGCCTCTGGACGCACGATGCCCTCGTGGAGTGCCAGGTCAGGGCTTCTTGCTGGCGATGCCGGGGCGCGCGAAGGGGGGCCGGTGGCATCGTCTGCAAACGTGCTCAGGTCGATCATCTTGTCGGCCCACAGGGAGGGACCGTCGAGGATGCGCAGGGCGAGGTCGCGAAGCTGAGGGGCAGGAGACATGGCGGGGCTCTATCCGTGCGCTGCACGACTGGATCTGTCTCACAGATCTGAGGCATCGTGCGTTCCCCTCGGACTCTCTCTTGGAAGTCGCATGCTCTCCGACGCCCGCATTCGGTTGTGGACCTCCGCCCCGCGCGATGTCTCCCTCGCGGCTCGCGGCGACTTCGTAGTGCTGGCGCGGTCCACTCCCAGCTCGGACGGACGGCGCCGCATCCATCGTCTCTTCGTGCTTCAAGGTGGGCGCGTTGAGCCGGTGTCGCCGCCCTCCTGGGACTGCCGGGAGCCGGTGGTCGCTGAGCCGCTGCACCCCGACCACCCGCCTCCCGTGCTGTGCCTCACCGACCAAGGTGAGCCCGGATCCCCGCGGCAGGTTGCGGCCCGTCAGCCCAATGGCGAGTGGAGGGTGCTGTCCGATGCTTCCGGCGGCGTCGTGAGCTTTCGGTCGGGTGCGCATCGAGTGGTGGCCGTCGAGCGGGTGCGGTCCTCTGACGAGCCTTGGGGCAGCGAGGTGGCGGTCACGGAAGATCCGCTCATCCGCCACTGGGACCGCTGGCTCACTGAGGACCTGCTGCAGATCGTCGTCTACGACCGCCTCACGGGCGCCCGCACTCCCCTGGATGTGCCCGCCCCGCGGGGGCTCGAAGACTGCGCGATGGCTGTGTCTCCCGAGGGTCGGAGTCTGGCGTACACCCGGCGTCGAATCGGTCGAGATGGCGTGCTGGAACGCACTCTCATGGTTCGCTCGCTTCCAGGTGGCGGCCGAGGCCACATCATCGGAGACCGCGCGCTGTGTGACCACAGCCATCCGGTGTTTGCGCCGGATGGCCGGGGGCTGGCCTTCGTGCGTCATCGGCGCAGTCGCACTTCCCACGGCAGACGCCAGCTGTGGATGGTGGACGGGTCCACTGGCGACCAGCTTCCGCTCGGGTCTAGCTTCCCCCACTGGATTGAGCCCCACGCCTGGACGGACGACGGCATTATCGGGCTCGTCACCATCGGCGACTACCGCAGAGTCGTGCGCGTTCGACCGGCAGATGACCACGTCAAGCTGCTGGACGAAGCGGAGCGCAGCTGGGACAGCCTGTGCGGTAGCGATGCTCTTGTGGGGCTGTCTTCGTCGCTGGTGGCGCGCCCTCAGGTACGGGTGGTGGGCGGCGGGGCGATCGGTCTTAGTCCCGCGTCGGTCGACCTGCCTGCGGTCTCACACTTCAGCGTTCGTCGCGGTGCCAGCGTATGTCCGGCGATGTGGTTGCCCACGCGCGCAGAGGGGCCCCGTCCCGTGCTGGTGTTGGTCCACGGCGGTCCCGTCTCCGCCTGGCGCGATGAGTGGCACCCAAGGCTTGCGGCTGCGGGCTTTGCATCACTTGATGCCCACATTGTTCTCGCCAATCCACGCGGCAGCTTGGGTCGGGGCGACGACTACATCGAGGGCATCTGGCACCAGTGGTCCGTGGCCATTGGCGACCTGGTTGCGCTGCTCCATCAAGTGGCCGAGGATCCCCGCGTCGACCCGGACCGCATCGCCCTTCTCGGCGGCAGCTTTGGCGGCTGGGCGGTGAATCGGCTCGCCACCCGAATCGATGCTCCTCCGCTCTGCGCGGTGGTCAGCCATGCCGGCATCTTCGACCACACCGCGATGTACGGAGCCTGCGATGAGCCCGGCGCGTTCGCCTGGCACCTCGGCGGACGCCCCCACTTGCTCCGAGACAAGCTCCTCGCCGACGACCCTTCCCAGCATGTCGTTGACTGGAATGCCCCCGCGCTCATCACTCATGGTGCCCGTGATCACAACGTGCCGGTGGGTCAGGCCCTCGCACTGCACACCGCCCTGCTCGACCAGGGCGTATCGTCGCGGCTGGTGGTGTTTCCGGGGGAAGGCCACCACATTCTTGAGCCGCGCAACGAGGTGCGGTGGTGGCGGGAGGTGCTGACCTTTTTGGACCGTCACTTCAGCCCAGACGCTGTGCCCGACCTTGAGCTCGACCTGGACTCCGACCTTGGCTTCAGCCTCGGTGGTGAGCTCGACTCGATGGACGAGCAAGAGTGAGCCCCCGAGCTCAGCGCCGCCCGAGCTGGCACTCCGCGCTTTCCGCGAGAAGCGCGGTCCCGCGCATCCCATCGCAGCTCCCCTGTCTCCCCTGCTGCCCCCCGCTCCTGCTGCCCCCGACTCTTGACAAGCCCGTCCTGGCGGGTGCCGACACCGCTTAGACCACCCATCGGGTAGCGTGTCGCCTGAGCTGCAGGAGGTCGCGTGTTGGAGTCCACCCCCCGAGGTTGTGTTGTCGAGTCGGCCGACGCCCTGGACTTTGCTCTCCACGAACAAACCCGGCGTCCCTTAGAGGTGCGGGTTCTGATGGCCGACCCCGCCTTCTTCGATGTGCTCTACGTCATCAATCCTCACATGGCGGGCAACATCGGCGCGGTCGACAAGACGCGGGCGCGTGGCCAGTGGGAGCAAGTGCGCGATGCCTACGCGGGCATCGGCTTTCCCATCGAAGTCGTGGAGGGCGTGGCTGGCCTTCCCGACCTCGTGTTCATGGCCAACCAGTCGTTTCCCGGACAGCTTCCAGATGGCCGCTGGGCGGCCTATCTGTCGTACATGCATGCCCCGCAGCGCCGTGCCGAGGTCGATGTGGTGGCGCGGTGGTACGAAGGCCGCGGAGCACTCACGTTCCAGCTGTCCGACCCCACCTTGCCATTTGAGGGCATGGGCGATGCGGCGTGGGTGCCGGGTCGGCGGGCCATTGTGGGCGGCTATGGCTTCCGCACCGACCGCCGCGCCTACGATGAGCTGGCGGAGCGCTTCTGCGTGCCCACCCTCGCGCTCAAGCTGGTCGACGACCGCTTCTACCACCTCGACACCTGCCTGCAGCTCATCGACGACCAGACGGCCCTCGTGGTGCCGGGGGCCTTCGATGCCCAAGGTCTGGAGCTGCTGGAAAAGGCCTTTCCGCGGCTGGTAGAGGTGCCCGAGGACGAAGCGGCACATGGCCTGGCATGCAACGGCCACTGCCCCGACGGCCAGCACTTCATTGTCCATCGTGGCGCGACACGCACACTCGCCGCGGTGCGGAAGCTCGGACTCACGCCCATCGAGGTCGACACGAGCGAGTTTCTCAAGTCGGGCGGCTCGGTCTACTGCATGAAGCTCATGGTGCCGTAGCTGCGGCCGCCTCAGTAGGGCGCGTACCAGTCGCTCTCGCCGTAGCACTCGCGCCCGTTCCAGTGCCAGAAGACCGTGCTCTCCCACAACAAGCCCGATGTGGCCGCCCCCTGCACGCCGCCGGCACTGGCTGCGGTGGAGGTGGCAAACGCGTCGGTGCCATCGCTGTCGACCGCCACCGCTTGAATGGTGAGGGCTCCATTGCGCCACTCTCCAGCCGCTCCAGGGTCGTTGTCCCGCACACACCCGGTCTCCGTGTTGTGGAGTCCGCCGAGCGGGATGGCGAGCTCGTGGAAAGACAGCTGCAGCGAGGTCAGCGGGGTGGTGCCGGTCGCGCCGCCCAGTGAGTACACCGGGAGGTCGGCGAGTGCGGTGTCGTCGTAGGTGTCCACGGCGAGCCAGGAGGTGCGGATGCGGGCGTCGTAGGCGCCGTTGATGGTGAGGCGGCCGCCATCGGAGAGGTCGGCATTGACGATGAGGAGCTTGAAGGCCTGGTCGGGATTGCTGATGTCGGCGTCGATCTCGTTGAGCTTGGACGACAGCAGGTCGAAGTAGTCGATGGTGAGCAGGTCGTAGTCGTTGTCGTACTCGTGTACGTGGCCGTCGGTGTCCCCGTGGCCCCAGCTGGCCAGTGTGGCACAGGTGTCGAGGTCGAAGTGGCCGCCGAGAAGGCCCTCGGTGTCGTCGTCTTCGTAGGCGGGCTTGTCTCCAGACTCGTCGATGGTGATGCCATCGTCGGAGGAGTCGTTGGGGTCGGTGGCCGTGATGAGGACCTCTTCGCCGTCGGCGCGTCCACCGCCGTCGGAGTCCCGGCTCAGGGGAGAGGTGCCGTGGGTGTGCACCTCGTCGCCATCCTCAAGCCCGTCGAAGTCGCTGTCCTCGTTGCGGGGGTCGGTGCCCCAGGCCGCCTCGTCGCCGTCTGTGAGGCCGTCGTCGTCGGTGTCGGGGTCGTGGGGGTCGGAGCCCAGCCGCTCGATCTCATCACCATCGCTCGCGCCATCGTCGTCGGTGTCGAAGTCCAAGGGGTCAGTGCCATGGGACAGCACCTCGTCGCCGTCAGAGAGGCCATCTCCGTCGGTGTCGGCGTCGGTGGGGTCGGTGCCGTGGGACAGCACCTCGTCGCCATCAGAGAGGCCATCTCCGTCGGTGTCGGTGTCGGTGGGGTCCGAGCCGTGGGTGAAGACCTCGTCGCCATCGGAGAGACCGTCGCCATCGGTGTCGTGGTCGAGTGGGTCGGTGCCGGCTGCCGCCTCTTCGCCGTCGGACAGACCGTCGCCATCGGTGTCGGGATTGGTGGGGTCGGTGCCGGCTGCGGCTTCGTCTTCGTCGGACAGGCCATCGCCATCGGAGTCAAGTGGAGGGTCGCCGCCGCCATCGCCGTCGTCGCCGCCGTCACCGTCACCGCCGCCGTCCGGTTCGTCTTCTCCGTCGACGGTGCCTTGGGTCTGGCTGGCATCGGTCTTGTCTGTGGGCTCGCAGCCGATGACGGTGAGCAGGGCAAGGCAGGGCAGCAGGTGGGCGCGCATAGAGACCTCGATGATGAGTCGAGGGTACCATCCCGGTTGTTCAGTGGGGTGGAGTGTTGGCGGAGTAAGGGGTCGGCCCGTTGCTCGGCACCTCGGGCGCTGGATGGACCAGTACCCCCACTATGTCCGCTCCCCACATCACCGCAGTCGTCAGGACCAGGAGTCCGGTGATCCTCGCCAGCAGGTCGACGCCACTGAGAATGGCGATTGCGCCCACTGCGATGCTCGCCGCGTGGACGACAAGCGATCGCTTGAGCGTGGCTTGGGCGTAGAGCTGCCGCATGGGAGGGACCCCCGCGCGGCCAAGCAGGGGCGACATGCGGTGGAACCACACGAGGAAGGGCACGATGCGGGACAGCATCCCGTGCATCACGAGACCGGCTGCTCCCCAGATGGCAAGCCAGGCAAACAGCACCTGAAAGGGAAGCCAGGCGGTGAGCGCCGCAGCAAGGCCCACAACCGCAGTGAGCACCGCGATGCTCAGCCCCCCGAGCCACGCTTGCACGCTGAAGTCCCGTCGCTTGCGCTTGCGGCGGCGGAGGGCCCAGATGCCCCATGTTGGGAGTCCCACACCGACCGCGAGACCGGCTGGGGCCGCTGCGAGGTAGACGAGGTCGAGCCGGCCGGCTGAAGCTGCAGTTGGCAACGCGAGCAGCGAGGCCCCTTGGAGCAGCACCAGCGCCCGGGTCAGTCGCGGGTCGGCATTGGGCGCGGTGTAGAACATCGGCAGCACTTGCCAGGCCACCGCACTCACCAGACCGCCCACCCACACCAGCAGTCCGAGCAGAAAGTGGGCACTGCGCCACGCGGGCATTCCGCCGGGAATCGGCAGTCCGTGGCCGGAGCGAGACAGTGCCAGCCACACCCCGATGCTCGCCAGAATGGCGAATGCCAGCACCGACAGCCGCAGGCCAAAGGAAGTGTCGGTGCGCACCTCGGACCGCACCAGCGCGAGGAGCGTGGGCACCACAAACAGCGTCGCACCCAGCGCGAGCGCGCCCCCCCCGAGGGCGACCAGTGGTGGGATGCCAGATAGAAGTCCGCCCACCAAGGCGGTGATCCCCAGCGGGAGCGCGACCTGCACCGCATGGGCCAAGCGAGCGGGCCGTACAGGGGCACCCGCCACTGTGGGGGCAAACTGGTACAGCGCGCCGACCATGCACGTGGCCAGCAAGCCGAGGGTGCCGAGATGGGTGAGGGCGATGGAGTCGGGGGTCCAAGGGGAGGTGAAGGGGGCGCCGCCTCGGGCCATCAAGAGGAGGCCGGCGGCTGCGGCTGCGAAGGGCGCCATGACGAAGAAGGGGGCCACAACGGACAGCGGCGGGCCCTGATCGGGACTCACCCCCGCGCTTGGAGGAAGCGGACTCTTCATGTGGGACGCCAGATGAGCGCGAGACCAGATCCGTCGGCAAGCTGGACAAATGCGCCGTCAGTGCCGAGGTCGGGAAGGCGCTCGGCAAGGAGCTGAGGCATCCGCGGAGTGCGGGCGAGCAGGTCGGTTCCGGGCTGGAGGGCAGCCGCGGCCCGGAGCGTGGCCTCAAGTGGCTCTGGCGCGGGCAGGTCGGAGAGGTCGACCAGCTGAGCCGCCCGATGAATCCGAACCAAGGCGACATGGTGGTCGTCGGAAAGCTCCATGCTGTGAACGCCGTGCCCCCGCTTTTGAAGCAAGCTGAGCAGGGGACGAGGCTGAAAAGGCGCCTCAAGGACCAACAGATCGCCGGTGGACAGCGGGCGCAGAGCGGCTTGAATCTCTGCAAAGGGCTCTTCGCCTCGGGCCAGCTGAGGGCGAACATCAAGGCAACACACGCTCGGCGGGGACCAGACCTCGGAGGCAAGTGGGGGAAGGGCAGCGGCCGTGGTCTTGATGGTGGCGGAGGGGCGCAGTCCATCAAAGAGTATGGCAATGAGCGCATGGGCTCGCTCTGGCGGTGGCAGGGGCCCATCGGCCACGTGCGCCCGCAGCACCAGACCCTGCATTGCTCCCACAAACAGGGTGCCCACATCGGTAGGATCGACGCTTGCTCGCAGCTCCCCACGCGCTTGGGCTCCCGCGACAAGCCCCGCGACTACGCTCTTTTGCTGGTCAACCAGCCCCCCGAGTGCGGCGTGGAGACGTCCCTGGCCCGGCTGTCCTCCCGCAAACAGCAGTCGTGCGATGCCCGGTGTGCGATGCAGCTGGCCCAGGATGGCGACCGCCAGCTCCGAGACCATGATGTCGACGGGCGCATCCGAAGCCAGCAGAGGGATGAGCGCCTCCCGCAGGGTCGACCGAGTCTGGGAGACTGCAGCGAGCAGGATGTCTTCACGCGAGTCGAAGTGCCGAAACAAGGCAGGCTGGCTCACCCCCACCTCGGCGGCGATCTGGCGGGTGGTCAGCGCCGCGACGGGGATGGTGGCGAGCAGCGTGAGGGTGGCCTCGACGATCTGCTGACGACGCGCGGCTCCAGTCATTCTGGCCATGTTTCCGCCTCGGTAGGTAGCTTGTTATCGCTTGATAACTTACGGTCAGAGAGACCACAACGCCTCGCGGCAGAGATCCCCAACTCGAAGCCCTCTTCGAGACCATGGAGCACCACATGAGCTGGACACCACGCTTTACCGACGACCTCGTGGGAACCCTCACCGACGACCATCGCGGAATCGACGCTCTCTGGGCCGAGCTCGAAGCTGCCGTAGACCGTGGATCAGAAACCAACGCGGCCTTGGTGGAGCGCGCCCGGTCCTTCGTTGGCCACATGAACCGCCATCTGGCCATGGAGGAGGAGGTGCTCTTTCCGGCCTTCGAAGAGGCCACGGGCATCGTGATGGGGCCCACCCGAGTGATGCGGCTAGAACACGACCAGATGCGGGCGATTCTCAGCCACATCACCGACCATGCGGAGCGCGGCGCATTCGATGAAATGCTCGACTATGGCGACACCCTGCACATGCTCATCCAGCAGCACAACGCCAAAGAAGAAGGCATGCTCTACCCGATGTCGGCGGCCCATCTGTCGTGGCGCTCACTCGCCGAAAAGATGAAGCGCTACGTGAGCTGAGTCGCCTCAGTTGTCCAGCCCTCCGGCGGCGATGACCTCGCTGAAGCGGGCGGCCACGGGGCGCTGCACGCGCTCTTTGGTGTCGATGTCGAGGGCGTACAGGCCAAAGACCATGTCGAGACCGTGGTTCCACTCGTAGTTGTCGACAAACGACCAGTAGTGGTAGCCGCGGACATCCACGCCGGCGTCGATGGCGTCCATCATCTGGGCGAGGTGGGCGTCGAGCACTTCTTCGCCCTGTGTCTCGACGTGGGGCGTGCCGTTTTCGGTGATGTACACCGGCACGCCGTAGCTGTCGGCAATAGCGAGCACCTTCGAGAGTCCCTCTGGGTGGGGTTCCCAGCCAAACTCGGGCACGAAGTCGAGCAGCGGAATGGAGCCGCCGAGCGCAGTGCCCACCCCGGTGACCACCACCTCGTTGTAGTAGTTGACGCCCACCACATCGAGGGTGCCGGCGAGGTCGGCTCGGTACTCGTCGACGACGCCGTCGAGGTCGGGGTCCCAGGCGCCGGTAGCAAAGGCGTCGAGGTAGAGCCGGTGGTAGAGGTAGTCCATGTGTTCGGCGCCCAGCAGGTCGTCTTCGTTGGCCGGGTCTTTGGGCGTGATGTCTACGAAGTTCATCACGATGCCCACTTCGGCGGTGGTGTCCTCGGCCTTGAGCTGGTGGTAGATGGCGGCGTGGCCCTCCATTTGAGACAAGATGACAGCCAATGAGGCGTCGACGTCGAAGGTGATGCCGGGGGGAGCTGAGCGGCTCTCGCCGGGGAGCAGGTAGCCACTGAGCGTGGTGGCAAAGGGCTCGTTGAGGGTCATCCAGCGGTCTACACTGTCGCCGAATTCGCGGCCGAGAAAGCCGGCGTAGAGGCCGATGTGGTGGGTGGTCCGGTCGGCATCCACCCAGCCTTTATCGGTGCAGGTGGACAGGTCGGTGTGGCACTCCAGCCCGTTGTGGATCCACAGCGGGAGGGTGTAGTGGTTGACCGTGACCATCGGCGTGATGCCGGACCCGATGAGCGCATCGAGAATCTCGTGGTAGCGGGCCACAGCGTCTGTATCGGCGTAGTCCATCAGCTCGTCGACGGACGTGACGCTGTCGGGCACCCGCTCGGGAAACAGCCGCGACCACTCCATGCTCATTCGGTAGGAGGTGTGTCCGTCGGCCTTCATGATGGCGATGTCGTCTTCGTAGAGCTCCCACATGCCCGGGCCATTCGAGACGGGCTCTCCGGTGACGTAGAGACCGCCGTCGTCTAGGAAGGTGGCCTCGGTCACATACTGGTACCAGTCGCTCGAGCCGTCGTCGCAGTCTGCCGCACTCCAAGTGGGGCAGCCCATGTCCACCTGAAAGCCCGCGGTGGCCGAGCCGATGGCGAAGCCGGAGGGAAGGGGGCGGTCTGGACCGTCGTTGTGGGTCTTTTCGGCCGCACAGCCGACAAGGAGGAAGGCGAGACAGAAGCGCATCGGGTTTCCTTGGACAGGGACAGGGCCAATTGGCGGAGTGGATAGCATGCGCCGCTTCACTGGAGAATAGGTGCCAGGTGTTGATTGTTTATCGCTTCGGAACCCGCACCACAGCGCCATCCTCGGCGGCCACCACCTCACGGAAGATGGGCTTCGCCTCTTCGAGGAACACTGCCACATCGGGGTGACGCTGCGAAAAGTGAGTGAGCACGAGCTTCCTCGCCCCAGAGTCGCGGGCGAGAGTGGCCGCTTGGGCAGCCGTCATGTGACCGCGCTCCCACGACTCAGTGGCCTCCGACTCCAGGTAGGTGCTCTCGCAGATGAGGAGGTCCACCCCACGGGACAGCTCCAGCGCGCCCGAGCACGGCCGGGTGTCCATCACAATCGCGGCGGCCTGGCCTCGGCGCGGGAAGCTGACTTGCTCCAGGCGCACTAGCTTGTCGCCCACCGTGACCTGTCCATCGCGCACCAGCTGCCCCACCATCGGTCCCTTGACACCGAGCTTTGCCGCGGCCTTGCTGTCGACACTGCGGCGGTCGTCTTCCTGGATGCGGAAGCCCCAGCTGGGCACCGTGTGGTCGAGCTCTTTGGTGGACAGCGTGTAGCCGTCGCCCGTGAACAGCACGCCTGGGGCATTGAAGGGCATCGGCACCAAGCGCGAGCGGTCGACAAAGATGCTCGCCCGCCGCAAGCGCTGGAAGTAGGCCTCGCCCGACGCCGGGTAGTGTACGAAGACCTCGTGTGGCACACCATCGAGGGAGATGCGCTGAATCAGACCGGCGAGTCCAAGGCAGTGGTCGCCATGGAAGTGGGTGATGCAGATGTGGTGAATCCGGCTGGTACGCACGCCGGCCAGAGTCATCTGTCGCTGAGTGCCTTCGCCGGGGTCGACCATCACGCCGATCTCGTCCCAGCGCAGGAAGTAGCCGTTGTGATTCCGGTGACGTGTGGGCACCTGGCTGGCGGTGCCGAGCACGACCAGCTCGCGGCTGGACATGGGTGCCTCCTGTGGTCGGGAAGAGGGCGGGATCGGGCTGGAGCGTTCGTCGAACGCAACGCGGACATCGCGGTGACACAGATTCCTGCTTCAGTCCAGCCCAGGCGCGCAAGAACTGAGAAAAGGGGCTAAGGGCGCCGAACTCTTGCCGCCTGATTGAGTTGGGGGGTGCGACCCCTTCTCTCCGGAGATGAGCCCGATGACCGAGTCCATACAAGACATCATCACCGAGTTCATCCTTGAGGAGTTCATGGATGGTGAAGGGGAGCTCGACCCAGACGAAGACCTCTTTGAGGAGGGCATCCTCGACTCCATGAGCTTCATGCGCCTGCTGGAGTTCTTCGAGGTTCGATTCGACGTCCGTGTGCCGATGGCCGACATCACCATGGATCGCTTTAACACCATCTATCGCGCCGTGGCCCACCTCCGTTCCCAGGGCGCGACCGTCTGATGGACTTCTCCTGGTCCGCCGAAGCCCGTCAGCGACACCGCGCTGCCCGTGACCTCGGCCGCCGGATCTCCGCTGACATCGACGCCCGCGACCGAGCCGCCGTCTTTTCCATCGATGCCTGGGATGCGCTTGGCGAAGCGGGCTTGCTCGGCTGCGTTGTGCCGCTGGAGCTGGGTGGACAGGGCCTGAGCCTGCTCGACACCGTGTATGTCCACGAAGGGCTGGCGCGCGGCTGCGACGATGGGGGACTGCTGCTCGGGGCCCACGCCCACATGTTTGGCTGCCTGCCGCCGCTGCTGGCCGGGTGCAGCGACGACCAGAAGGCGCGCTGGCTGCCCCGTCTCGCATCGGGCGACGACATCTGTGCGCTTGCGATGTCCGAGGCCGGTGCGGGCTCCGATGCCTTCTCGTTGTCCACTGCAGCCACCCAAGATGGCGACCACTACGTCATCCAAGGCGAAAAGGTGTGGACCACCAACGGGCCGCGTGCCGACTGGATTCTGGTCTTCGCGCGCACCGGCGATGGGTCGGCGATGCAGGCGCTGTCAGCCTTCATGGTGCCCGGCGATGCACAAGGCCTGGTGCGCCATCCCGATGTGCCCCGCCTCGGACTGCGCACTTGCGATGTGGGCCCGGTGTCCTTTGATGGCGTACGGGTGCCCGTCGGCGACCGAGTGGGAGCCGAAGGTGCTGGTGCACAGCTGTTTCTCACCGCCATGGAGTGGGAGCGCATCGGCATCATGACCGCTGCGCTCGGCAGCATGGACCGCTTGCTCACCGACAGCGTCCGCCATGTGCGCAAGCCACGGGGGGACCGCGCTCCGCTGAAGTCCCACCAAGCGGTCACGCACCGACTCGCCGACTTGCGCCGCGACCTCGAAGCCAGCCGCTTGCTGCTGTACCAGGCCGCTTGGAAGGTGACCGACGGACGCCGTGCCGCGGTCGATGCTGCGCTGTCGAAGCTCACGTCGTCCGAAGCCCACTTCACTGCCGCGCTCACGGCTCTGCGCAGCTTCGGAGCGGCCGGCCTCGTCGAAGGCAGCGGCGTCGAACGCGCTCTGAGAGACGCCACATGTGGGCTCATCTACTCGGGCACCTCCGACATCCAGCGCAGCCTCGTGGCGCGGATGATGGGCGCGTGAAGCTGGCCGAGTGTGCGCCCGAGACCTGGGCCGCAAGCCTGGCGGTGGTCGACGGCGAGCTTCGGTGGACCTGGGGTGAGCTCGACCGCGAGACTGACCGGGTGGTGGGTCTTCTACAGCAACACGGTGTGGCTGCGGGCGACCGGGTGGCCCTGCTCGCAGACCGCTCGGCGCTGACTATCGCGGCGCTGCGCGGCGTACTCCGAGCGGGCGCCATCGCGGTGCCCATGGAGCCTCACGGACCGCTGTTGCGCCAGGTCGCCATCCTCGAAGATGCGGCGCCCAAGGTGGTGCTCGTGGGCAAGCGGGCTGCGCGTCGGTCCAAAGCGGTGCAGCGTCGAGTGACCGCCCCCTTTGTCCCGCTCGATGGGGCATCGGCCGCGGGCCGCTCCGCTCCGGTCGCTGGGTCCGATCCAGCCCTCATCCTTTACACCTCGGGCTCCACAGGGCGGCCGAAGGGTGTGGTGCTCGCTCATGAAGCGGTGGGCTGCTTTGCGCGCTGGGCGGCCGACACGCTGGAGCTCACCGCCAAGGACCGGGTCGCCCACCTGTCGCCGCTCACGTTCGATCTGTGCACCCTGGAGCTGTTTGCCGCGGCTGAAGTCGGCGCTGCTGTGGTGGTCATTCCGCCGGTTGCCACGATGTTTCCAGCCACCCTGGCCGAGGTGCTCACGGCGCAGCACTGCTCTGTGGTCTACACCGTGCCCTCGGTGTGGATGCGGCTGCAGTCGGCCGCCCTCGCACCTCTGTCCAAGGGCCCCCTGCGCCACATCGTCTACGCCGGCGAGCCCTTCCCGCCCGCGGCGCTGTCCAAGCTGATGGCGGACCTACCGGGGCGAGTGGTCCACAACTTCTTCGGTCCCACCGAGACCAACGTGTGCGCGGCCCACCGGGTGCTGAGCCCCCCCCTAAATGCCGTTCCCATCGGGTTTCCGCCGGACTACTACCGCATCTCGGTGCGGCCCGATGGCGAGCTTTGGGTGAGCGGCCTCGGCGTGATGCAGGGCTACTGGCGCCGGCCTGAGCTCAATGCTGAAGTCTTCGTCGAAGAAGGCGGCCACCTCTGGCTGAAGACCGGAGACCGGGTGCGGCGCGACCCGGACGGCACCCTCCACGCTCTGGGTCGACGCGACACGATGCTCAAGCTGCACGGCTTTCGGGTGCAGCCCGAGGAGGTGGAGCAAGCGCTCTCGGCCCATCCCGGTATCCATGCGGCTCGGGTGGGTCTGGATGCCGAGGGCGTCTTGATGGCAGAGGTCGAGGTGGCTTCCGGGGATGTCCCTGCCGACCTCTCCCGGCATCTTGCCCGGCGGCTTCCGCGACACATGGTGCCGGCCAGGGTCGATGTCGTCGACGCACTTCCGCGCACCCCGCGCGGAAAGCTCGACCGCGCGAAGCCGCTTGAAGCCGCCGTCCGGTGATGTGGAGGTTGGGTCGAGGGCGTCGCGCAGGTGGAGCCCCCGCTCCTGCCGAAGTGGGCCTCAGGCCTCGATGGCGTCGTGGGAGTGGGCCAGCAGGTGTTCGAGCTTGCAGTGGCGCAGAGCGAGCAAGTGTGTCGCAGCCAACACCACCATCGGAGCGCGCCCGGCGGCGTGGGCTTCCGACCAGCGCGGCGCGCACAGACACCACTGGTCGCCAGGCTTGAGTCCGGCGAATCCAAGCTCGGGCCGGGGGGTGCTGAGATCGTTGCCCTGGGCCTGACTGTAGGCCAAAAACTCGGCGGTCATGAGTGCGCACACCGTGTGGCTGCCGAAGTCTCGGTTGTCGGTGCGGCAGCAGCCATCGCGGGTCCAGCCGGTGAGCGGCTTGAGGCTGCATGACTGTAGTGGACTGCCGAGGACGTTCCTGGCTGGCTTCATCTGATTCTCCCGTGCCCGGCGTTTACTACCCGGATGGTTCGGCGATGCCAGTGGTCTTGCGCTACAGCCGGACAGGAGGTGTCATGTCTACCGACTTCGATGTTGGCATCATCGGCGGCGGTCCAGCCGGCTCGGCTCTCGCGGCCTACCTAGCTCGAAGCGGCCTGCAGGTCGTCATCTTCGAGTCCGCTACCTTTCCTCGGCCCCACGTGGGCGAGTCCTTGGTTCCCGCTGCAAACCGAGTGCTTGGAGAGCTTGGTCTGCTCGCCGCGATGGAGCAGGCTGGCTTCCCTCGCAAGTACGGTGCGGTGTGGCGCGCCCACGGTAGTCGTCACCTCTACGACCACGACTGGCAAGGCGTCTCGGCCGACTGTGAGGCGAGCATTCGCTTCGACGAGCGGCCCCAGGACGGCGTGGAGCGGCCCTACACCTTCCACGTCGACCGCGGGCGCTTCGACCACATCCTGCTCGACAATGCCGAGACCCAGGGCGCCACGGTCTACCAGGGCGAGAAGGTCACCGACGTCACCCTCTGCGACGCGCCCGTCCTCACCACCCCCAAGCGGTCCGTGAAGGTCCGCTTGGTGGTCGATGCCAGCGGCCGCACCACCCTGCTCGGCCGCAAGCTCAAGCTGCGGGTGCGCGACCCCGTGTTCAACCAGCTTGCGGTCCACAGCTGGTTCCAGGGCTTCGACCGGGGCACCACTCGCGCCGACCACATCTGGGTCCACTTCCTGCCCGCGCCCGACGCTTGGGTGTGGCAGATCCCCATCACCGACGACATCACCAGCTTCGGCGTGGTCACGCAGAGTCGCAACCTGCAGTCTTCCCCCACCGCGAAGACCCTGTTCTGGGAGCATGTCGCCAAGGTCCCCGAGCTTCACGACCGCTTGCAGTCCGCTCGCCAGGTGCGTCCGCTGCGCTTCGAGGCCGACTACTCCTACGCGATGACTCAGATCACGGGCGACCGCTTCATGCTGCTGGGCGACGCCGCGCGCTTTGTCGACCCCATCTTCTCCAGTGGGGTCAGCATCGCGCTCTCCAGTGCCCGCTTCGCAGCTCCGGTGATTGCAGGTGCCCTTGATGCGGACTCTTTCGACGCGTCAGACCTCGAGCCCTATGCCGAGGCGATGCGCCGGGGCACCCGCACCTGGCACCGCTTCATCAGCGTGTACTACCGCCTCCAGGTGGTGTTCACCTGGTTCCTGCGGCATCCAGAGCACCGTCTCGATGTGCTTCGGCTGCTCCAGGGCGACGTCTACGACGAGGTCGACCCCCCCGTGCTCGATGCCATGGAACAGCTCGCGGATGCCGTGGAGTCGAACCCGAACCACCCCCTGCGCGGCGCCCTCGGCACCTTGAGCAGCCACACCTTCGCGCCCCGATTCTGAGTGAGGTCCCCCAGCCGCCCTCGGCCTGGCTCCGTCTCGGGCTTCGGTGGAATAGTCACGTCATCACAGGAGGTGTGATGCCCGAGTCTGACGAACTGTTTCTTAAAGAGTCGCCCTACCGACCGCCTGAGGCCGACCTTCAGCCAGCTCGCGAAGTCTTTCGGGAAAAGAAGGGTCAACAGCGCTTCGACCCCACCAAGATCGACCCTACGCTCGCGGTGCAGTACCCCTTTTCCAAACCGCAGTGGTGGAAGACTGCTCTGCTGCTTGGTGTGCTCCAGCTGGTGCCGCTGCTGGGCATTGCGGTGGCTTATGGCTGGATGCTGCGCATCTATGACGACGTTCGCGAGGGCTCCGGGGATCCCATGCCCGATGTGTCGGTGGGGGAGGACTTCGGCCGCGGCCTGCGCCTGATGGGCATCGTCATGGTCTGCTGGTTGGTGATGGTGGGCGGCATCATGGCCGTGATGCTGCTGATCGCTGGGCTCATGGGTGTCGTAGGCGCGATTGGGGGGGAAGAGGTCGGCACCGCCATAGGCAGCGTGGTGGCCATGGGGCTTATGGTGCTTCTGATGTTCAGCATGATCGGCATTTATGTGCTCATGCCCGAGCTGATGCGACGCTGCTTCAACGGCGACTGGTTCGGCATGCTCCGCTGGAACAAGGCCGTGCGGGTCATCATCGCCCATCCGCTGCCCTATCTCACCCTCCTCGCGTCAATGCTTCTCGCCGTGATTCTGCTCTACTCGGGCATGTTTGCGCTCTACCTGGGCATTTTGTTTTCGATGCCGATCGGTATGGCGGTAGGGGTACATGCCATGGCTCAGTGGGATCGCTTCTTAGAGCACGACCGCACCGACTACCGGTAGGCGCCTCTTCTACGCACTGGAGATGAGATGGGATGGCGCACTCTTGAAGACCGGCTGGTCCGGCGCCCCACCCGCAAGGGCCTTGATCGACGGGCATTCTTGGGGACTCTTGCTGGAGTCGCGGCCTGTGGTTCGGCCAAGGGACCCGGCACCGCGTCCTCGGACTCGGGCTCAGACACCGGCACCCCCGACCCCTCGGGCACCTGCTTGCCGGATGCCCCCTCCGCGTCGGGCGCCATCGACGATGTTCGTCCATCGCCGTTTGCCGGTGATCCCTTCCAGCTCGGCGTCGCCAGCGGAGATCCGCTCCACGATCGGGTGATTCTGTGGACCCGTCTCGTTGTTGACCCCATCGATGTGGTGGCGTCGCCTGCTGAGGAGGCGGACGTCATCTGGGAGCTCGCGGACTCACAAGACTTTGGGAATGTCCTCCAGCAAGGTGTCTTCGTGGCGTCCCCGGAGCTCGCCCACGCCGTCCACGTCGATGTCGATGGCCTGGAGTCTGACACCGTCTTTTGGTACCGCTTCCGCTGTGGCGATCACACCAGCGTCGTCGGTCGCACCAAGACGTTGCCCTGTCCCGATGCGCGGCCCGAGCAAGCCCGCGTCGGCTTTGCGACCTGCCAGAACTGGATGTCGGGCTTCTATGCGAGCCACCGGTCCATGGCCGAAGCGGAGCTGGACCTCATCGTGTTTCTCGGCGACTACATCTACGAGTCGGGCACCACTGGCGCTGTGCGCGACCATGGCGCTTCGGAGCCTTTCGACCTCACCGGCTACCGCGACCGCCACGGCCTGTACCGCAGCGACGCCGACCTCCAAGGATGCCACGCCAGCGCGCCGTGGATGGCCATCTGGGACGACCACGAGGTCGACAACAACCACGCGGGGCGCATCACAGATGATGCGGACTTCACCGCGCGTCGGGCTGCCGCCTACCAAGCCTGGTACGAGCACATGCCGGTGCGCCTGCCCGCCCCCAGCGCCGAGACCACCTCCTGGGACATCTACCGCTACGTCGACCTGGGCACCCTCGCGCGTCTCATCCTGCTCGACGGCCGCCAGCATCGCGACGCCCAGCCTTGCGACGACGAGATCGGCGCAGCCTGCGATGAAGTCCACGACGACCGCACCCTGCTTGGGTTGGCGCAAGAGGCTTGGCTCGACGCCGCCTTTGAGGGCCAGAGTGCGGACTGGGTGCTGCTCGCCAATCCGGTTGTGATGCTGCCCCTCGACCTCGGCGGGGTGTTCCTCAATCCCGACCAGTGGGACGGCTACCCCACCGCGCGCGCCCGGCTCCTCGAGGCGGTGGCAGCATGGGCGCCCGGCCGCACCATCGCGTTCACCGGCGACATCCACGCCGCCGGGGTGGGCGCGGTCCCCGGGACCCCCTCCGTCTACGAGAGCACCCCCGCCGTCGCCGAGCTCATCGTGCCGGCCACCAGCTCGCGGGTCACCCTCGACCTCGCCGACACGGTGGGCCCGCTGCTCGCCAACCAGGCCCACATCGAGTGGTGGGACTGGTCGGTCAACGGATGGATGGAGGCCGTGGTGACGGAGTCCGGCGTGGAGGCCATCTTCCACCTCGTCGACGATGTCGCCGACCCGGCCTCGGATGTGCGCGCAGCCCGTCGCTGGAAGGTGGTCCCAGGCGACCTCCGGCCGGTCGACCTCGACGCCTGA
>Ga0315322_10001290_pt1 | contig 19403 bp, 12 predicted proteins | sample M110021515metaG_FD_203461 | JGI IMG/M metagenome (GOLD analysis project Ga0315322, IMG submission 203461) | Ammonia-oxidizing marine archaeal communities from Monterey Bay, California, United States - M1 100m 21515 | ecosystem: Environmental > Aquatic > Marine > Intertidal zone | place: USA...
TTCGTTGGTCATCATACGCCCGCAGTCAACCAGAAAGATAATTCGCTGACTCTGGCTTGTTTGGTAGTCTTTGACTATCAGCTTATTGTGACGAGCACTACTACGCCAGTTTATATTCTTGTGGTGGTCGTCCCGGGTATATTCACGCAGGCGTTCGAACTCATTGTCTTGCCCTACTTTGCGAGTGCGTCGAACGCCTAATAATGCCAGCCGGTTGGTCCGAGCCAGTAATGCATAGTGCGACAGTTGTTTGAGGTCAGGGTAAACATGCAACTCTGATTTGAACGGTAAAATTAAGTGGCGTTTCCAGAATCCGAACAATGACCTAACTCGAATATACAGGCAGTGCATAGGAAAATTTCCTCGCTGATGAGGTGTAACCTGATATTCAAATTCCAAAGTCTCGTCGGGAGCGATTTTTGAGGAAAATGTGGCGAGGTCCACTTCAAACTCCTCCGGAATATCATCCACCATGGTGACGTTGAATGTTCTCCGCCCATTGTTTGTAAGCTGAAACTTGATTGCAGTGGATTTAGCGAGAGAAGCCACCTTTTGATGTATTCGTTCCGCCGTTAATGATGCCGCAGAGGGCGTAGTGAATAAATCAAATCCAGCTATCCCGAAGATGACTAAGTCCAGAATGATGGCGGGCAAGAGCATGTCAGGTTTGAAAATGATGCTGATACTGAGCAGGGCTGGTAGGAATAGAGCAACAACGTAGACCAGGCTGGGATAGACTTTGCTGCGAGCTACTAAAATAAGTGGAAGCGTGAAAATCAGAAGTGTCAGCCATGGGAACATCTGAAGCCATTCCAGATTTTCCTGTGCCTGTTCTTGGATTTGATCCAGATTTTCATCCACGATAAAAGCTCGTTCTCTAGCGTTGTCGGTTAATTAATTAGATTTCGTGTGATTACAGACGAGGAACATTGACAGTACGAATAAGATCAGTGAGGATTTGATCTACCTCCTGTCCTTCAACTTCAGATTCAGCGGTTAACATGACTCGATGCCGCAGGATAGGTAATGCGATTTGAACGACATCGTCAGGAATCGCGTAATCTCGCCCTTGGAAGGCAGCCAGCGTACGTGCGCCCTGCATCAGTGCGAGGCCAGCACGAGGCGAAGCACCCATATAGAGCTGAGGCCATTGACGCGTCAGCCGGACAATTTTGTTGATGTAATCCGCCAACGCATCGTCAATTCGAACATCTGCATTGGCTTTGATTGCTTCGTTAATTTCAGCGGGTGAAGAAACCGTCTGTAATTCGTTCGTTAGTATTTCCCCCAGATTCTTTTGCTGGCTATGCTGCTTCAGAATATCTGCTTCCTGTTGTTCGGTCGGATAGTTCACGATTAGTTTCATCATGAAACGGTCCAACTGAGCTTCCGGAAGGTTATAGGTACCTTCCTGTTCGACAGGATTCTGCGTCGCGATCACCAAAAATGGAGGGTCGAGCTGGTAACTTTCCCCGTCCACCGTGACTCGGTGTTCCTGCATAATTTCGAGGAGTGCAGCATGAGTTTTAGCTGGCGAGCGGTTAATTTCGTCGGCTAATAGCAACTGAGTGAAGACAGGGCCGGGATGAAAGGTAAATTCCTGAGTCTTCATATTGAAGATCGGAGCACCTGTGATATCAGAAGGCATGAGGTCGGCGGTGAACTGGATTCGACCAAATTCACAACCAAGCACGTGTCCGAGAGTTCGTACAAACAGTGTCTTTCCTAGTCCAGGAACACTTTCAATTAGTACGTGTCCGTTCGAAAATAGTGAGACCAGAGTTCCCAGTACGAGTTCTTCCTGCCCAACAAAGACTTTGGCGACTTCGGTCGTAATTTTCGTGAAGAGTTGCCGTGTTAGTGTGTCAGCGCCCGTATCCGCTGATTGGGCTAATGACATTTTTCCAATACTTCCGGCTAGTGGAGTATTAGCGATTGGCTGGGGCGCGATTGGCTGGGGCGCGATTGGCTGGGGCGCCATTGGTGGAACGCCCTGCCCCGGCACGTTGATAATGTTCTGGCACTGCGGACATTGCACTTGGGTTCCCGTGAACGATGGAGGCAGTGTGAGTGGCTGTGAACATACTGGGCAGTTAAAGGTGCCAATAGACATTTCAATTACCTTTGCTTAGGTCTTTTTAGGTTGGTTTCTTTTTTCGTTTTTGTGGTTGGTATGTTGTTTGTTCATTTGATCGTTGGCGATACATTTGCAGGCAATGCTTAGCAAATGCAGTATTACCTCCACGTTTCAGTAAATCACCAAGTGCTCTGACATGTCGACCAAAATTGGAAACACTTTGATTTTCATTCATATCATCAATCACCGTATTGAGTTGATATTTTGTTTTGGGTCGGCCGAAGATGGGAAAACGATAGAAGCAATAGACAATGCCGATCACGATGAGATGAATCAAAATGATTCCGAATGGCCAGGTCTGTAAAATGGTGACGATGCTCGGTGGGCGAGCAGCCGAAGGGGCATTCTCTAACACAGGTACATCTTCCCAGTCATCAAATTCACTTTCCAGAAAACAGACGACCTTCTGCCTTCCGACCTTTTCAATAAGTTTAGTCGCTAACTTTCGATGGTCCCGATGGACAAGAGGTACATTGAGGAGGAATGAGCCATTGGCGATGACATAAATCTGACCATTATTGAATTGCGTACGATTTTGAATTCGGGTGATTAACGGAATGTTCTGGTAAAAGAGTTGCGGCTCGTATTCGTACCGATCATAACGTGCGCTTTTTCCCTTATCGGATTCCACAAAATAACTTTGCAATCGCATTTTGAGTCCGCCGGATGAGATGCCATCCATCCAGTCCGTCGTGGATTGTGCTGAACGGATTGTGCGGACGGTGCTATCGGCCTGAATCTTAAACCAGATGCAGTCTTCATTATCAATAATTGCCATTCGTTTCACTTGATGTGCTCCCCAAACATCAGCGAGTTTTAACACCAATAATGCCTGTTCATCCGGAGTGGCGTCTTTGGCGACGTCAATCCAGTAATCCATCGTGGCGTCGTAATCCCGTCCAATGAAGATGAATGTACGGTTGGATTTCTCCTGGAGCCATTTTTCGATCGCCGCAACTTCAGATTCGGATGGTACGTGAAAGTTATCCGGCGCCCATATGATTACGTCAGCTTGCCGGGTTGGTCGGCCGAGCACCCGCGAATAGAACACACTGTGTCCACGGTCCTCAAACATCTGAGCTAACACTCCTGTACCATTGATGCTGTAACGGCCGGCGGACTGATTTCCCTGACCATACGTAGCGTCAATGTCGTCTTCCTGAGATTGTACGACGGTGGTTTGACAGGTAGCAATCACTAGACATGCCATCACACTGAGAAGCAGATGTTTACTTTGCATTAGACTAACCCCACTTGTTGTGACGGGATTAGATCCTGAAAGGTACTTACCTCCTGCCAGCATTCTTCAAAACGTCTCCGGCTTAGTTCTTTGTTGCCAAAGAATACATCTTCAAATGCTCGAACTGTGTTAGACAGTCGGGTTTTCAAATTTTCATTTGGCAGCACTTCACGGAGATACTGATGATTTGTTTTTCCTCGCGTTAGTTTGATGAGTGCTGCTTTATCGAGTTGGATCAATTCGTAACTAAACAGGTAGATGATTGCCTGATCGTAATCGCCGGCCTGATAACATTCCCGCGCCTGGCCTAAAAGATTTTTATATGCAGTGTCGAGTTGGAATGGTAATTCTTCAACGCGCTGCTCGTCGGTAACCATTGTGGATTCGGATGTTACACCCGGATCTATTTTGGATTTTTCCCGGTTGAGAATAGCCCACACGATGAGGCCAAGAAGTGCTACGACAACTACCGCCAGCACAATGTAGAACAGCCCCTTAGCGAAACCTGCTCCGTCGCCAATGAAGCCTAAATCGGGTGGCTCAAAACCACCAGAACTCCCGGTTGAACTATTGGTAGAGCCACCTCCGCCACGTCGCATATCAGAGTCACCATCGAACGGATTGCCAGAGCCGGGATCATCGGTTCGTCCACCGGGGTTCATGCGGTCATTTGATCGCGATTCATTCTCAGCATTATTCTCGGCAATTCGTCGCATGTATTCTTCCATACGTTTCATAAATGCCTCGGAGTCGAAGTCCCCTAAAGCATCTTCCAGATCACTCATGTCAGGTGATGGTAAGTTGCTAGGGTCGAAATCCTGCTCAACATCTTCGAGCCATTCCTTGATTTGATCTTCCAGCCCTTCCATGGTTTCCATACGCTCTCGCATCCGCTCTATGAATTCAGTATTGAGGGGGATGCGTCGGAGTTGGTCTTCTTGGTCGTCGTACCATGGAAACGGAGTTTCACGCGTCAATGCCTTACGCCCCGATTCGACCGGGTCAGAGTCACGCTGAGCCAGGGTAACTGTTGGATCCAATGCACACAGTAGTAGTGCGTAGAACATCAATCGGAAATACAGTTTCATATGACGCTCCTTACCAGCTAGTGCCCAATTGTTGACGTTGTTCCAGTTTATAAGCTTCGGTGCGAATCTTTAATTCCGCTTCCCAGCCCTCGGTCAGGATACGGGTGTCAATATAATTCATAAATCGAACGACGGAGGTATAACAAACTGCTAGCCAGCATGAGACTGGAAACAGCCAACGCGCTGTAAATACTGAGCTTTCGATCGTGCCTGATTCGGTGAACAGTGAAATGGAGAAAAAAGCGATTGCTCCATAAAGACATAAGGAGAATACCGCTCCGACCAGCATCCCAAACATACTGCGTCCCATAACATTTCCGCCAGTGGCAGTATGCAACATTTTACTACGCTGATGTAGTGTCATGCCCTTGCTGGCATCGCGTCCAGGACGTTCGAGCAGAATGATTTCCAAGGTGTATGGCCTGTTCCCCCGAACGAAAAGCAACGCAATAAATATTAGTGTGTAGAAGGTGACAATAGTTCCGCGTCCGGCATATCCTGTCCCCATTAGCAAAGCGAGTAGACCCATTTGGATCAGGATGCAACGTCGGAAGCCAAAAGCGGTAATAATATTCCAAAAACAGGATCGAGCATCTTTGATAAGGCCTTTGATCGTTGGCTTTTCATTGAAAATCAGCTTACTCAACATTAATGTCGATAAGACGGAAGCGATTGGAGCCTGGGTCGTGATCAATACGACTTGTAAATATAGGTAAGTCTTAAAACTAAGGTCCGAGGTGGTGAAATCCTGTTCGACAATCGACCCGCTGCGATATTCCAGCGGGTTAAATTGGAGTGTCAGTACATGGCTTAACAGCAGATCGTTAATCAACAGTAATGGAATGGCAATGACTAAGAATGCAAGTAAGATTTGTATTGAAAAGCGACGGATGATATGCAGGGAGATGTCTAATAATTCACTCTCGGTGCGGCTTCTAATTTGGATGTGTGTCTTATCGAATTTCATGGCGTTCTCCCTTGAAGAGGCCAAAACCTATTAGATAAACCAAGATAAAAACTGTTGAAGTGAGACAAATCGTTAGCTTGAAGTTGTAATGCAGGCCAGAAGGGGAAATGAATCCTTCGATGAGTGCTGCCAGGAAAAAGAAAACAATGGAGACGCCCATGACCGGCATGGACTCCATCCCCGACTTCCTTAGTGAGGCGTTACGTGATAATCCATTCGTTTTGACCCATGATATCCCAAGTCGAAGCCCTGCTGCCGCCGCTAATACGATGGCTGTTAATTCAAACGGACCGTGCGCGGTTACAAATTCAACAAAGTTATCGGTCATCGGAACATCCTCACGAGCCATATAGCCGAAGATTGCTCCCAGAAAGGCAGAATTGAAAAGCGTTACAAGCAGCCCCGGAATAATCAGGATTCCTGTTACGAAACAGCTTAAACCAATTCCCGTATTGTGGTTGGCATAAAACCCGGCGGCCATTCCTCCGGCTCCAATCCCACGCCCTTCCTCGGCGACAGAGGTGGCATACATTTCTTCGAGAGACCAGAGTTGTTCCTGAGTGATGATATCTATATGGTAGTCAGGAAAAATTTCTGTTTCGTAAGCGAGATAGGCGGACAATAAAAACGTGCCATAAAAAAAGATGAACATGAATTGCACACAGCCATCCCGCAGGATTCGTCTGGGAACATCAAATACCAATATGTGAAACCATGCATTGAATTGAAAACGCCGTGAGCGATATAAACGGCTATGTGCCCGGCCTACCAGGCGATGTAAGTATTCGACCGTCTCAGGCGGCAGATTGTAGGAATCTGCTAGGGCTAAATCAGCACAGGCACTACGGTAAAGTGATGCAAAGGTCGATAGTTGCTCAGCCGAAATCGACGAAGATCGACGTTTACTAACGGTATCACATAGCAATTCGAGTTCCTGCCATTGTTGCTGGCGTTGTAAAAGTAAGTCAGCCACTTTCATCGCAAAAGCCCTCCGCTGGGAGGTCGTCCGGAAGGCCGGCTAGGCTGAGGCACTTGCGAACCGGTCGACTGTAGCTGAACGGGTGGTTGCCCAAACCCAGATACTTGCTGTGGGGCAGCATGATATTGAATGGTCGCAGTTGGCGACAGTTGTGCGAGCTCTTCTTGAGCGTCGGATACAAATGCTCGGTAATACAATGCCTGTAGTAGCAGGTCAGGATCCAGATTGGGAGATAAGCCTAATTCCCCGGAAAGTGGTTCCGTCAGATGCTTGGCGATTTCACGGCGTCGGGCCTCAGAAAGTCGTGGGCGTTGGTCGACGAAGTGTGCGAGTGCTTGCGACATTTCCTGATCGGCGCGGAATGTTGCCGGGACCATGGCAGCGATTTGTAAAACTTGTGGGGAGCGAACATCGATTAGTCCAAAGGTAGCTTTTCGCTGGTCGACAATTACCATTGTCCCGGCGACTAGGTCACCGATGCGTTGATATCGTTTGTTCATACTCATCACAATCAAACCCATAACAAAAGTGGGAATAATAGGAGATACATAGATGGCACTGTCACCAAACTCGATACCAAACATAGCGGGTGTAACCAGAGGGTATGTGTCTGCGGTACGGATTAGATTTCGCATGACGGCCTGCATGGCGTTAATAGGTTTCCCATCCACCGTCACAGCCCTAATTCCCATGAGGCGTTTTCCGGGAGTCTGGCCATTCATATAGGTTTCGAAAACGGCGCCGTAGAACCAATTGAGTATGAAATTCGACAGAAGGAAGAAACCAATTCCCACATCTCCAATAGTCGATTGGAGGATAACAGTGAGGACCAGCAAGATAATAATGATAGCAATACGAATCAGAAAATCGATAACAAAGGCAGTGGCGCGTTGAAATGGCCCGGCGACACTATACCGAAATGTAATATTCTCCGGTGTCACGATAGAGATCGTGCCGTCGATCGGATCAATGGAGTTATCACGGTTGGCCATAGCTACTTTGCAAGATGAAATCCCGGATGAATCGCTCTCACCCTTTCCCTTCCTTTGGATGGAACAACTCTAATTATCTTTAATACGACTAAGATGTGCAATTATTGGAAACGCTACAAAAGTGATTAGTTTCCATATTAGATGTCGAGTTTTCATTTTTCGAGGTACCCTAATCCCCATCAATTGGCTTCCCCTGTCTTGAAAACCAGTCGTAGGGGGATTAAACAGGGAATATCGTCTTAATGATGAGGGCGGGTAAGCAAAGATGTTTATCGTAGTTTTTAATAGAAAAAGCGAGTTGATATGAGACTTGAAGGAAAGACTGCTGTTATTACAGGCGGTGGTACAGGAATCGGACAGGGTATTGCACAGGCCTATGCCGCTGAAGGATGTAAGGTAGTGATTGCCGGACGTCGTGAAGAACCTTTGAAAACCGCGACGGAGGCCTGGAATGGTGCCGGCGAAATGATTTATCAGACGGTGGATGTGGCTTGCCGTGATAGCGTCAAAGATTTTTTTGGCTGGGTTGCTGAAAATGTTGGTGAGATTGACATTCTGGTGAATTCAGCGGGCACCAATATTCCTAATCGAACGATAGCAGCGATGGAGCCGGAGCAGTGGGATCAGGTGCTGGCGATCAATGCCAGCGGGGCTTACTACACGATGTACGAGGCACTACCTCAGATGCGTGAGCGTGGTGATGGTATCGTCATTAATATTTCATCAATCTCAGGTATCCGCTCAACGGCGCTTGGTGGCGTGGCATATTCCGCTTCTAAGTTTGCGATGGCTGCTTTGGGAATTGCAAGCTCGAATGAAGCCAATGTTGACGGTGTACGAGTCACCAATATCTATCCGGGTGAAGTAGAAACACCGATTTTGGAAAAGCGGCCAAATCCTGTAACGGACGAACATCGTGCTCGCATGTTGCAACCGGAAGATTTAGGGCATCTGGCACTTTCGATTGCTACGTTACCTCCACGGGCTCACATCCCAGAAGTCACGATTAAACCTCTCAGCCAGGAATTCATGTAAATCAGGACGCCAGGCAGACTGTAAAAAAAGCCCGGGAGTTATTGCTCTCGGGCTTTTAAAAATTTGAGCGTCTGCTTACTCAACTTCCCAGGTGTTACCGGAGTTAAATAGATCGTTTAGTACAGCGTTCGGAGCAGCTTCCTGAGCCGCTGCGACCTGTGCATTGAGCTGGTCATCATAAATCGGAGCATCAATTTGGCGGAACACACCAATAGCTTCAGGGAAGTCAGGCTGGTGCATACGGGATAGTAAGTATGCCATGGTTGGCTCTGGAGCTTCCGCGTCATGGAATAACAGATCGTCTTCCGCGATACCGTTACCAAGTTCAACAACCTCCGGATTGAGACCATTGAGTCGAATGCCTTTATCGCTTTCGGCTCCGAAGATCAGAGGCTTGCCATGTTCGAGTTCGACCACGTTGTCTTGCTTGGTCGCTCGATCTGTTGCGTATTTCCACGCACCGTCATTAAAGATATTGCAGTTCTGGTAAACTTCCACGAAGGAAGTTCCATTATGCTCAGCCGCTTTTTGAAGCGTGGCAGCCAGGTGTTTCACATTTGTATCGATGGTACGAGCGATAAAGGTTGCTCCACATCCAACAGCTACGGACAGTGGAGTCAGTGGGTTATCGACTGAGCCCATGGGAGTACTTTTGGTAACCTTTCCGATTTCGGAGGTTGGCGAGTACTGACCTTTGGTCAAACCGTAGATTCGGTTGTTGAATAAGACAATGTTAACGTTCACATTACGGCGAATCGCGTGCATTAGGTGATTACCACCGATACTCAATGCATCGCCGTCACCTGTGATCACCCAAACCTGAAGGTCAGGTCGAGCTGACTTTAGACCTGTGGCGAATGCGGGAGCACGTCCGTGGATGGAGTGCATGCCATAAGTTGCCATGTAGTAAGGAAAGCGGCTGGAGCAGCCAATGCCAGAGATGAAAGCCGTCTTCTCGCGAGGAAAGCCCTGTGCGGCTAACGCCTTTTTCATCTGCGCCAGAATAGAATAGTCTCCACAGCCTGGACACCAACGGACATCTTGGTCACTGCCAAAATCAGCAGGCTTTAGTACTGGTAGTTCTGTGCTCATTGAGATAAACCTGATAGTTGATGAAAGACTGGTCAGTCTGACTTAGCCGATCAATTCCTTAAATTGTGCTAATAATTCAGAGACGCTAAATGGACGTCCCTTCACTTTGTGAATTCCCTCAGCATCAACGCCGTATGTTGATTTAATAATCTTTTGTAGCTGCCCCAGATTTAATTCAGGAATAACCACCTTCTTAAAATTACCCAGTAGTGCTTCCAGATTTCGCGGGAACGGATTGATAAAACGCAGGTGAGCATGTGAGACGCTCAATCCTTCAGCCTGACATTGTGTTACCGCTGTTGTACAGGCACCATAAGTACCGCCCCAACTCAATACAAGTAGGTCACCCGACTGTTCGCCATCGACTTCCAATTCCGGAATGAAATCGGCGATCTTATCGATCTTCTCCTGACGAAGCTTACACATGAATTCGTGGTTGTCGGGATCGTAACTAACGTTTCCGGTTTCGTGTTCTTTTTCCAGTCCACCAATGCGGTGTTCCAGCCCTTTGGTTCCGGGCAAGGCCCACGGACGTGATAAATTATCATCACGTTTGTATGGGAGGAATGGCGGATCATCCTCACTTCGTTCACCCGGATGTTGAATCACTATTTTTTCCAGTGCGTCGTAGTCTGGGATTCGCCATGGCTCGGCCCCGTTGGCGATGTATCCGTCGGAGAGGATGATCACAGGGCACATGAACTTGGTGGCAACTCGCCATGCATCAATGGCTGTCTCGAAGCAATCGGCCGGACTTCGTGAGGCGATGACAGGCAACGGTGATTCACCGTTTCGACCATACATACATTGCAACAAGTCAGACTGTTCAGTTTTCGTTGGTAGGCCAGTACTTGGTCCACCACGCTGAATATTGATGATCAGCATGGGTAGTTCAAGGATCATGCCAAGACCCATAGCTTCACCCTTTAGAGCGATACCTGGTCCACTGGAGGTCGTGATCGCCATGTGTCCGCCAAAGGCAGCACCGATTGTCGCACAAACCGCTGCAATTTCGTCTTCAGCCTGAAACGTCCGCACTCCGAATTTCTTATGTTTAGAAAGTTCATGCAAAATATCAGAGGCTGGTGTGATTGGATAAGAGCCAAGGAAAAGGTCTTTGTCGCTAAGTTTAGCCGCTGTGATACAACCCCAGGCCAGAGCCTGATTGCCCATGACGTTTTTGTAAGTACCCGATTTGAGTTTTGCTTTTTCGACCTGGTAAGTGCTGACAGCTGCTTCGGTAGTTTCACCGTAGTTATAACCAGCCTTCAAAGCTTTTTCGTTGGCTCCGGCAATTTCAGGCTTGCTACCGAATTTAGTATTGATAAAGTCCAGAGTTGGCTGCAGTTCACGGTTATATAACCAGTACACGAAACCCATCGCGAAGAAGTTCTTACAGCGGTCGGCAAATTTGTTGCTAAGTCCTAATTCTTCAACAGCAGTACGAGTTAGCAGAGTCATCTTGATTTTGATGACGCGGTACTGATCCATATCCGGATTGTCGAGTGGGTTTGATTCGACCTTGGCCAGACGAAATTCTTTGTCGACGAAGCTATCTTCGTTAACGATCAGCAGTCCACCGCTTCGCAGGTCACTAATATTAGTCACCAAGGCCGCAGGGTTCATGACCACAAGTGTGTCGAGTTGGTCACCAGGAGTGAAGATGTCTTCCGAGGCGAATTGAACCTGGAAACCGGATACCCCAGCCCGCGTTCCACGAGGCGCTCGGATTTCAGCTGGGAAGTCAGGAAATGTAGCGACGTCGTTTCCGGCCAGAGCAGACGTGTTAGTCAACTGAGTCCCGGTAAGCTGCATACCGTCACCAGAGTCACCAGCAAACCGGATAGTTGCTCGAGAGATATTTTCTACTGTAGATGCCATTGGATAATTATTAAAAGAGCTAAATATATGAGGTTAACGAAAGGCAGTGGGAATGTCGGACACAGGCCATTCAAATGTTTCAAATAAGAGTATATGAAGCCGCAATTCATGACCGCATACTGGCTTAAAGTTGATTCCCGCTCGGATTTCTTTAACCGTGGATAATGTTTCGTCCTGTGAAAAAATGGAGTACCAATTTTTCACCCTACCTCTTATTAATGGTGCATTTAAGACAACATTTAGGCGCTTAAAGTCTACACCATATTAATTAAAAGTTACCACCCCAAGGTATTTGATAATACTACTGACAACCAAGAAATGAAGAGTTTTTGTAAGAATGATTTGGCTTATGTCAAACCCTTCATTTGAGCGTAGTTATGAACATAGAATTAGCAAGGCTAATGCAGCGTTTGAGAGCAGTTGGAAATCGATGTTAGTTGGGCTTTTTATAGAATTTGGACAGGTCGACGGAATCTCGGGAATCGTCTTCGACTAACTTCATGCGTTGGGTGAGTTGATCAAGCTTTCTTTCCAGAACTAGCAAGCGATTGGCAGAGTCTTCCTCGACGCTTGGTCGCGGAACTTTTGGATAAGCAAGCTGTCGTTGTAAAGCAGCAAACAAGAACATGGGTTCCTTGTGTCTGTTGGCATGTGCGATACGCCCCTCTTGTTCACCAAACAATACCGCTTGTCCGGGATCCGGATCTGTCGTTTGTATTTTGGCCAGATGCCAGCTGCGTACATAGATTAGGTCTGCCAGATCAACGATACCAATCTGGCGTCGCACTATCAGTATCCAGTCTTTCCAATCCTGGTTGTAGATCGGGTCTTCGCTGATTGCCTTCAACCCAGCATCATACTTCAGACGATTATGGCAGAGGCATTCGAGCTGGAACATAAACAAGCCCGTACGAGTTGGCGACTCAGCTCGATACTCAACTTCGCTCTTGAGGACCTGAACCGCGGTACGTAAATCAAACTTGCCATCATCACTTTCCGCTTCCGCCATTAGATAGGTCTGGAAAGGGGTGAAGTAATGTTCGAGTTGTCGCATCGCTGGATGGAGTGTCCCGCTGTGGCAAAGCTCAGCAAGCATGTAATCAAGAGCAAGAGGTAGCTTCGTGGTTGCCAAAACCTCGTCACGAACCTGCTCAATAACGTCCTGAAGCGGAATCTGCTGAGGTAGGCGTTCACCTACGATTTGAAAGAAGTAGGCCTGTTCGATATATTCTTCGCGTTTGAGCATTTTGAATCAGCCGACGATTAGAAAGAGGAGGCATTTCTCATGCATTTGGTATAACCGGAAGTCCCCCTGCAACCACCAATTGTCCTCCCCTTATTCTACCTATTAACCCCTAATCAAATAGACACCCGAGGCTTATAATTTGGGTAGCGAGTCAGGTCTTCATCAGCTTTATGCATAGTCCTGATAGCATTAAACCAAAAGAATGAAGAAATAAGGCAGACTCAAAGAATGACTGCAGAGTTTTCGACTGTAAAGCAAGCCGTTGATGCCATTGCTCGTGGCGAAGTTGTGATTGTCGTTGACGCGGAAGATCGCGAAAACGAAGGTGATTACATTTGTGCTGCCGAGAAAGCAACGTCCGAATCTATCAATCTAGTTCTCAGTGGCCGAGGAGATTTCTGTCTGTCGGTATTACCAGAGACGGCAGAACGCCTGGAACTTGCTCCGTTGGTGGAAGACAACAACTCCAAGCTGGCGACTGCGTTTATGACTCCATTAGATCACGTGGATTGCCGAACGGGTGTCACTGCTGACGAAAGGTGTTTAACGGTAAAGACAATTGCCGACCCCAGTAGTCGCCCAGAGGATTTTGTTCGGCCGGGCCATGTTCATTTGCTGGTAGCCAAGCAGGGTGGTGTATTACGACGTGCAGGCCATACCGAAGCGAGTGTGGATCTAGTTCGCATGGCAGGTTTGCAACCCGCTGGTGTATTGTGTGAGATTCTTGACGAGACGGGCAACCGCGCGTCGCGCGAAGAATTATTGAAGCTGGCAGAAAGACAAAATCTCCAAATTATCTCTATTGAGCAATTGATTGCCCATCGTCGAGTCAGCGAGAAACTGGTGCATCGCGCCGCGGAAGCGAAGCTGCCGACTAAATATGGGGAGTTTGAAATTCTCGTTTATAGCGTCGATTTTGAAGATCTGGAGCCGGTGGCCTTTCGTATGGGTGACCTTAGCAATTGTGACGAACCTCCGCTGGTGAGAATGCATTCCAGTTGTTTTACGGGAGACGTTTTAACGAGTCTTCGGTGTGACTGTGGTGATCAACTGCATATGGCTTTGGAGATGATTAGCCGAAATGGCTGTGGTGCCGTTGTTTATTTGCCTCAGGAAGGACGTGGTATTGGCCTGGCTGAGAAGATTAAAGCCTATGCGTTGCAGGACCAGGGCCTCGATACGGTGGAAGCGAATCATGCATTGGGGCACAAAGCAGATATGCGAGATTACGGTGTGGGTTTGCAAATTCTTAAAGATCTGGGCTTATCGAAGTTGCGTTTGCTAACCAATAACCCTAAGAAGATCGAAGCCTTCAATCTTCGTGGATATGACGTACAGGTCGTGGACCAGGTGCCGATTGTGAGTGCTGCGAACGAACACAATGAAAAATATCTGGAAACAAAACGAGACAAAATGGGGCACCATCTGCCTTAACCATTAGATCGCGATGAATTTGTTGTGCTAAGGCAACTCTCTGATGGCCTTTTCAATAGCAGGCTTTAAGGCCTCGACTCGGTGAGCAACAGCCAGAATTTTGCCGTCCGGACCGATGGCCATCATGGTGGGTAAGGCAGTAATGCTGTATTTCTTTGCAACGTTTGATGCGTCGTTGCCAATCACGTTGGTCCAAGGTAATGGGTTCTCTTTTAGGAATGCTGCCAAAGCGCCTTCTTCGCGGTCGAGATTAATGGCAACGATATCAAAGACAGTTCGGGGAAACTCTTTGTGAATGGCCTTGATGTTGGGGATTTCCGCTCGGCATGGCCCGCACCAAGTTGCCCAAAAGTCAATTAACACAACTTTGCCACGATAAGCTTTCCAATCAATACGTTGTCCGAAATCGGTGAGCCCCTCGATTTCCATGTCTTTACCAACCAGTTCTGAGGCATCTGGCCCACTACTAGCGGCCTGGATGATGCTCTTGCCATAGTTGGCAAGGCGTTTGAAGCCACTGCCAGCAAATAGCTTACCAAAGCGTTGGTATTGTTCTGCACGTACCTCAAATTCGTCAGACTGATTAACGGCATGGACGACAGCAATCGCCATCCGCAAGTGTTTTTCTTTGAGAGTTTCTTTCTCTAAGTACGTGTGAGTATCGTTAAGAATGTTGGCGATTTCCGGCCACTCCAAATCGTTAACCGCTAAGACCCGGCGTTCAGCCTGATGGAACTTGACCAGCGTTTTTATTTTTTCCCGCGAGTCGGCTTCGAGCGAGCTCACAAACTGAACGAGTAGTTCATCCATCTTTTCATTACCAAGGCCGGCCTGTTCGTGTAAGATGCCGCAAGCAGCCTCGGCAGCGATCACATGGAACTTGTCGGAAGCCTCCATTGCTAAGAGACGTTTTGAAGCATTCAGTACAGCTTCAGCAAAACCGGGGCGTTGGCGAATAGTGGAGACTTTGTCCTGCATGTCAAACAGGTAATCAATTATCTCCAGCTTGTCTAAATCCATAGGAGCGAGATATGGATTGCCTTTCAGCAGATCACTTTCTGGTTCAGGATTATTGCCGGTTTGACCAGCGAAAGACTGGAGTGCAGCTTTCGCTGCGAATTGAAACCGAGGAGGAACCGGTAGGTATCGACTATTCTCACTTGCGCCGGGTTCGTCTGGAGTTTCGTCCGGAGTTTCGCTGGGCTGGCCCTCTTGATTAAAAATTTTATCCAGTTCAGCTGGCAGCGCCTGAACACCCTGAATGGTTGTGATCACCTGGCCTTCCGGGTCGAGGATGATCATGGTCGGGATGCCCTGAATACCACAGTAGACGGTGGAGGGCATCTTCCACGAAAGGTCGACCGCATTACCCTGCTCAAGTTCAGTTGGATCGATATCAAAGTCATCGATTACGACAGGCCACTTAAGCGCCTGGTCGTTAGCTTCACGATCCGCCAGAAAGGTCTTAAGTTGTGCACGATCCGCATCGATGCTGTAACCCAAAAATTTCAGATTTTTGTCGGCATACAATTGTTGCAGCGACGCAATTTCAGGGATGGCAGCCAGACAAGGACCACACCAGGTCGCCCAGAAATCGACGACAACATAATTGCCTTTGAGCGATGCCCAGTCGAATTGCTCACCTTGTAGAGTCCGCGTTGGTAATGCCATGGTGGAGCCAGGCAGGTTAACGCGATTAATAATCTTCGTGAGGCTTTCAGTGAGAAAACCTTTTTGCTCATCGTCTAATAGTTTGTCCGCAGCCTGAATTGATAGCTCTTGGATCTGAGCGGTTACTTCTTTGTCTGCATCAGCAATTTGCTCAACCAGTGGCATCATGGAAAGTAAGAGTGTAGCATTCATCCGGGGGTGTTCTACCATCTCTCTGTAAACTGTCACGACTGCAACTTTGGTTTCATCTGAAGGAGACGTCAACAACGCCCTAAATTTGTCGATGATGCCGAGTTGTTCAACAATAATTTGCCCAAGGAGATTGTCGAGCTGTTGTTTTGCCTCTGAAGTAAGCTCCGCATTTTCCAAATCTGAAAAGGCAGCCGAAGTTTTGTCGATAACTACGAGCGCGACTTCAGCGTCCTCGATACGTTGCACAATATCGAGCAAAGTGCGAAATGTTCCGAGACCTTTTTCGGGATTGCTCAGGACCTTGTCGATTGCGACCAGCAGAGCGGCTTTATTTTCGTCTGAGTTGGGCGCATTGACATAATTGGATGCGGCCGGATAAATCGCTGAGTCATCGATTGCCGGTTGTTCCATAGTTGCCTTGGCTTCCAAAGCAATAGACTCGTCTTCACTGTTTTGAAAGGCTTGAGCAATGGACTGTAATAAAGAGCTTCCCTGTTCAGGATCCATTTGCAAAATTCTTAGGCCGATACCCTGAAGAACCGCAAATACTTCCTGGTCTTCGGTATAGCCCTCCAGCCAGGGTTCCACATCTTTGCTAATCGCTGAGATGGCCGTTGTTATTTGGCCAGCACCTTGGGCATCCATAAGACGCTTCTGAGTAGCCGTTTGCAGAGCCAGCAGCCGACCATTCTTAGAAACAAGTTCATCGTCGTCGGCAGACATAGTGGCAGTCAATTGTCCCAGCATCGCAAGAGCTTTCCTATCTCCGAGTTGAAGGGACTGTGTGAGTGCAGTGTATTTTGCGTTAAAGGTGAATAGCCTCTCGGTTTGCGACAAATTGTCCTTCGCCAGTAGCATGTCACAAAGCTTGATGACTTCCGGGGAAATGATTTGCAAAAGTTGTTGCAGTTGTTGCTGGCTTTGCGCTAATTGAGGTTGTTCGTTGAGAACAGTAATAAACTTCTGTAATGTTTCAACAGAAGATTCAGTTGTAGGTACTGGTTTACCCAGACGGTTCGCCAGCAAACTGATAACGCTTGGAGGTGTATTGACTGGGGCGGGTCTATTTGGTGCAGCGACCGGAGGAGGATTTGGGACGGGTTGAAGCGGAGTAGATTCTTGTATTTCATCATCAGAATTAACGGGGACTGTAATCTGATTGGCATCATTGTCTTCACTAACAACAACAAAGCTATCGTCAGCATTCTGACCCGCGTCCTCCTCAGATCCGCAACCTGCAATTAGTGAAAGACTAGTTAGACTCGAGATCAAAAGGAGTCTTGGAAACCAGTTGGCAATATACATGTCGGACCTGTACGCGAAAAAAAGGGTTAATGACTGCCCGCCATTGTAGAGGATTCAAACAGATAACGATATCTCGAACAGGCTAGACAGATTACCTGTTTCCTGGATGGCAGCTTAATTAGAGAGGTCCTAATGTTCTTCAATCACAGTAGGATCAAAACCAAGTTCTGCTCCGGGAACGAACGAAATAATGGTGTCGCCCGCCTTCACTTTGAGAGGTTCCTCAACGGTATTGATGAGCAAATTGTTATTGGTGTCTACCGTGAAGAAGAGAATACAGTTCGCCCCGTTACGCTCAATAAATTGTTCGTACGTAAACTCTTCGCTAATTCGAGTTACTTTAAACGTACCACCATCGCGAACTTGCCGTCGCATCAGATTGTGAGTCACTTGCGGATGGCAAATCCACCTTCCGGCGGCATGCCCGCCTTCACTGGATCGCCGCCCCTTTTTGAAATCCCAGGGTGGCATTCTATAAATATTCTGCCGGCCAAATATGCTTGAGAATTCCTGCATGGTTAAGGCATTGACCTCATCATTGGGCGTGACTGCCAGAACACGCCCGATGCCGCTGAGGTCGAGTTCTTCCTGAACGTAGTCAGACAGGACGCTTGCGCACTCTGCCGGAATTCCGACCATGCGACACTGACTCCAGTTATTGAAACTGGTATCCAGCATCAATACATTGTGACCTGTTTGCTGGAGTGCAACGGCGAGGTCGCGGACCCATTGGTCGGCCCCCGCAAAAAGAATGCCTTGAGGGTTGGTTTCGCTCAATCCAAGCAGGCGGGCCAGTGGTGCGGCGCCTAGTCCGTAAACTGCGACCGTTCCCACAATCAAAATAAAGGTTAGCGGTACGATTTTATCAACCAGTGCCTGATCCATGCCTGCTACATGCCCCAGTTCCAGTGCAAACACACTGGCAACCGCAGCAGCGACAATTCCGCGTGGAGCAAGGAATGAGAGGAAGACCTTCTCCTTTAATGATAGGTCGGATCTGATCGTCGATATGAAAACACTCGCAGGCCGGACGATGACAATCATGACGGCTAAGAAGCCCAGTCCCTGCCAGCCAACTTCGGGAATCTGTGAAAGATCAAAGTTCGATCCCAGCACGATAAATAAACTTGAAATCAGAAACACGCCGAGGTGTTCTTTGAATTCAATAATATGGTGGATAGAGACTTCTTTTTGATTGACCAGCAAGATCCCAAGAACGGTGACGGTTAATAATCCGGACTCTTCCTGGATTAGATTTGAGATACCAAAAGTTCCCAAAGCCACAGCTAAGAAGACGACGCCGTGCAGATAATCGGGAATCCAGTACTTACGAGTAAACAATAGCAGGAGTTTGGAAGAACAATAGGCGATAACCAGACCGGTAATAATGGTTATCAAGAGCGCTAGGATAACACTCCACAAGGAACCACCTTCCCCGTAATTTCTAATAAACTCGAACACCAAAACGGCCAGTACAGCTCCAATTGGGTCAATGATAATACCTTCCCATTTGGCGATGGACCCCATTTTCTTGGAGGGGTGAATGTGCCGCAGCAATGGAATCACCACGGTAGGTCCGGTAACGACCATAAAGGCTCCGACCAGTGCGGACAGTTCCCAATTTGCAAATCCAGCAACCGAATAAACAGCGATTGTGGATAAAACCCACGTCACTCCGGCTCCTAAAGTACAAAGACGTATTGTCGCACTGCCAGCCTCTTTTAATTCACTGAAGCGAAGCGTCAGACCCCCTTCAAATAGAATGATGGCCACACAGAATGAGACCAGTGGTAAAAGCAGCGCATTAACATCAATGGCCCCTCCATCTAGCTGGTTGGTTTTTTCCGATTTGTACGGGTTGCCGTTTTCGTCAACGGCGGGAAGCATTTCTTTACTCGGTTGTTCTACATGGATTTCAGCATGCGTGGTGACATTCTCAATACGAGGTAGGTTTTTAATTACCCCGGATGGCGTAATGGCCTGACCTAATAGAATTCCGAATCCAAGCAGAAGCAGGATGGAGGGGAGGCGTAAACGCCAGGCGAGCCATTGAGCCGAAACCCCCAGAACGGGAACACAGATCAAGTAGATCAAGTATTGATGTTGATGGATGAATTCTGTAATGGAGTCCAATGGACAACCTC
>Ga0315322_10001291_pt1 | contig 19399 bp, 16 predicted proteins | sample M110021515metaG_FD_203461 | JGI IMG/M metagenome (GOLD analysis project Ga0315322, IMG submission 203461) | Ammonia-oxidizing marine archaeal communities from Monterey Bay, California, United States - M1 100m 21515 | ecosystem: Environmental > Aquatic > Marine > Intertidal zone | place: USA...
AATGTTGGTGCAGATGGCGATACCGCCATTTTCTTCGGTTTATCGGGCACCGGTAAAACCACATTATCAACGGATCCTAAGCGTCAGTTGATTGGTGATGATGAGCATGGTTGGGATGACCATGGCGTATTTAATTTTGAAGGTGGTTGCTACGCAAAAACTATCAATCTGAGTGCTGAGGCCGAGCCTGATATCTTTCATGCGATTAAGCGTGATGCATTATTAGAAAACGTTGTGGTCGATGCCAAAGGAAAAATCGACTATGACGACGGCTCGAAAACGGAAAACACCCGTGTGTCTTATCCGATTTATCACATTGATAATATCGTTAAGCCGGTGTCTAAGGCCGGTCATGCAACCAAGGTTATTTTTCTTACTGCCGATGCGTTCGGCGTGTTGCCCCCGGTTTCTAAGTTGACGCCAGAGCAAACCCGTTACTATTTCCTCTCTGGTTTTACAGCCAAACTAGCGGGCACTGAGCGCGGTATTACTGAGCCTACGCCGACATTTTCTGCTTGCTTTGGCGCCGCATTCCTCACATTGCATCCTACACAATATGGCGAAGTATTGACTAAGCGTATGAAGGCTTCGAACGCCACTGCCTATCTGGTTAACACCGGTTGGAATGGTACGGGCAAGCGTATCTCGATTAAAGACACCCGCGGTATTATCGATGCTATTTTAGCCGGTGAGTTGGAAAGTGCAGAGACTAAACATCTTGCGATCTTTAACCTTGAAGTGCCAACAGCTTTGCAGGGTGTTGACAGCGGAATTTTGGATCCGCGTGATACCTATGCGGATGCAGCTGACTGGGATGCTAAGGCGGCCAAACTGGCCAAGATGTTCGTTGAGAACTTCGACAAATACACCGATACCGATGAGGGTAAGGCGTTGATTGCTGCAGGACCTGCCGTTTAACCGGGGCGTTTTTAGCTAACAGGCTGATTAAAAAAAGGGCGCATCGTCTGATGCGCCCTTTTTTATGCCACGTTTTTATGGGTTAAGCGCGCGCTCGACGCCGCGTATGCGCCCGGGTGGCTGCTGCATTGCGACGACAGGGCTTACGCTAGCATGCGCTGCATGATATTGAGGTAGCAGCGTTCCATGCCGTCAATCTCATCCGCTCGCATGCACTCGTTAGGTTTGTGAATCGTAGCATTGCTTACGCCGAGTTCAACCACCTGAGCTCCGGTCGGCGCTATAAAGCGTCCGTCCGAAGTTCCGCCGCTAGTGGAGAGTTCAGGGTCAAGGCCGGTGTTGGCTTTCACCGCAGCACAGACCGCTTCCACCAGTTCGCCACCTTCAGTAATGAATGGTTCGCCTGACAAGTGCCACTCAAGGCTGTACTTGAGCTGATGCTTGTCAAGAATAGACTGAATACGATCTTTCAGTTGCTGGTGAGTCCAGACCGTTGAGTAGCGGAAGTTGAACCGAGTGTAAAGTGATCCCGGCGTAACGTTCGGGGAGCCAGTGCCGCTTTCTAGTTGAACCACCTGAAAGCTGGTTGGTGGAAAGAACTCATTGCCATTATCGAGCTCGGTGGCATATATCTCAGCAAGTACTGGGGCAAAGTCTTCAATAGGATTGTTAGCCAGATGAGGGTAGGCAACGTGCCCCTGAACGCCATGCACAGTAAGCATGCCTGACAAAGAACCACGACGACCGACTTTAATGGCGTCTCCGAGGACGGTGGTGCTTGAGGGTTCGCCGATAACGCACCAGTCAATTTTTTCGTCACGAGCGCTAAGTGTTTCGATGCACATTTTGGTGCCCGCGCGGGCACGACCTTCTTCGTCACTGGTAATTAGAAAGGCTAATGTGCCTTTGTGATTGGGGTTTTCAGTAACGTAGCTCACTGCTGCATTTACCATCGCGGCAAGCGCGCCCTTCATGTCGGCCGAACCCCGACCGTAGAGCATCCCATTTTCAATAATGGGGTCGTAAGGATCGCGCTGCCAAGTTTCGGCAGGCCCGGGCGTTACCACGTCGGTGTGCCCCGCAAAGCAAAGCACAGGACCTTCACTGCCATGGCGGGCCCAGAAATTACTTACCGGGTCATAGCCTTCTTCGGTAAACGCCATATCCTCAATGCAGAAACCTGCGTTCCGCAGACGTTCGATCATCAGCTCTTGGCAGCCTTCGTCTTCGGGGGTAACCGATGCCCGGCGGATTAATTCGCGTGCGAATTCAATAGTGTCACTCATTATACCTGTTAGGCCTTTGTGAAAATGTTGTTGTAGGAGGCTTCCGTAAAGCCGTTGTAGATCCCATTGTCGGTCACCAATACCGGTCGCTTTAGCAGTGTAGGGTGAGCAAGCAGTAGCGCTATTGCCTTGTCTTCATTTAGCGAGTCTTGTTCACTTTCGTTTAAGCCCTTCCACGTGGTGCTTCGTTTGTTGACCATTGTTTCCCAGCCGAGTTCATTTTTCCATAATCGCAAGGTGTTCTCGCTGGGCGGGCTTTCACGAACATCCAATTGGCGATGTTTAATACCATTGGCGGCAAGCCACTTACTGGCTGCACGGCACTTATCGCAATTTTTGAGTCCGTAGAGCTCTATCATCATTTAGCCCTATCTACTCGGATCGCAGAAGATCATTGATTGCCGTTTTAGAGCGGGTTTTTTCATCTACTTTTTTGACAATAATTGCTGCATACAGGCTGCAGTTGCCTTTACTGGAGGGCAGGCTTCCTGGCACTACGACGGAACCCGCCGGCACGCGACCATAAAAGACCTGATCCGTTTCACGATCATAAATGCGGGTGCTTTGACCAATGTAAACACCCATAGAGATTACCGCCCCGTCTTCCACAATAACGCCCTCAACAATTTCTGAGCGTGCACCGATGAAACAGTTGTCACCGATAATTGTCGGGCCGGCTTGAATCGGTTCAAGTACTCCACCAATACCGACACCGCCCGATAGATGCACATTTTTGCCGATCTGCGCACAACTGCCGACCGTCGCCCAAGTGTCAACCAGTGTGCCGCTGTCGATGTATGCGCCGATATTAGTGTAGGAGGGCATTAGCACCACATTGGGTGCAACATAGGCACCACGACGCACCTGAGCATCGGGAACCACGCGAATACCAGCTCGTGTGTATTCTTCCTGACCCCAGCCAGCAAATTTCAACGGCACTTTATCGTAATAGGTGGTGTGACCACCGTCGATGGGTTGGTTCTTTTCGATACCAAAATACAGCAGTACAGCTTTCTTCAGCCATTGATTAACCTGCCAATCCCCGCTGACTTTTTCTGCAACTCTCGCTTCGCCGCTATCGAGCATATCGATTGCGCTGCGCACTGCATTTTTGATGTCACTGTCTGCATTGGGGAGATCTAACGATGCACGATTGTCAAAAGTTTCATTAATAACTGCTTCCAGGCTGTTCATAAGTTGCTTACCGTCTTTAATGGGTTGTAAAAGTTGGACACTATGGTCGTAGTCTTGAGTTTGCGACCGGCGATTGGCGAATGTAGTGGCTATGATAAATGTTTTTAGTATGTTGGGGTGAAGCAGATGCCTCAATCTAAACTCAGCGCTTAGTCGAGAGCTTTAATGATGCCTTCCCGAAGCGCAGTGCAAGCCGCTTCGTCCAGAGGCGGGCCGGCTTCCGATACGATGTAGAAGGTATCTTCAGCGCGTTCCCCGACTGTCATAATCTTTGCGGCCTGAATAAGTGCTCTATGGGTTCGCAAGGCTTTGCCTATACTGCTGAGCAGGCTCGGACGATCGCTTGTGACAATCTCCATGACTGTGCGGTTGTTTGCTTTGTCGTTGGTAAAGTCTACATGAGTAGGAATAGAAAACATCCTCGTCTGGCGAAGTGCTCTGCGGGTGACCTCTGGCGCTTCTTCATCGACGTTGTTCGCAATGGCTGCATTGAGTCGTCGTAACAGCGGTTTGTGGCGATAAGGCTCAATGGGGTCGCCCCCATGATCGAGTAGCATATAGACTGAAATGGCGTGGTTACTGGGTAAACGAATAATGCGCGCATCGACGATGTTGTAGCCGAGCTCAGCAAGAATGGCTGTGGTAATCGCAAAGGTGAACTGTTGTTGGTCGGTGTAAAGGAAGATCGACGTTCCCGCATTATCCTTCTCGTTTTTTATGTCAACCTGATAGCCCTGTTCAAGCGTCTCCTTGCTGGTAAGAAGAACAGTGTGGGAGATAATTTCCTCTGGGCGGAAACGCAGGAAGTATTCTTCACCCAGCCCAGCCCATACTGCCAGCACTTTGTCTTGCTCGATGCCTTTGGCCACAAGCTGTTTTAAGGCCACTGCTTGTTTTTCTCCGAGCAGTTCATCTTTGTCGATGGGATTAGTTAATCCACGTTCCAAAGCCCGTCCCGTAGATTCGTAAAGCTCCTCGAACAGTTGGGCCTTCCACGAGTTCCACAGCTTGGGGTTAGTGGCACGAACATCACATACGGTATGGAGATACAGGTAGTCTAGATGCGCCTGGTCGCCAACGTAGTTGGCAAACTCGGACACTACATCCGAGTCGCTGATGTCTTTCTTCTGGGCAGTGATGGACAGCTTTAAGTGGCTCTTCACCAGCCAAGACACCAATCTGGAGTCATAATGACTTAAACCGTGCTCGAGACAGAAGGTTTCTGCGTCAATAGCACCCAGTTCGGAATGATCGCCGCCACGACCCTTAGCGATATCATGGAACAGTCCGCCAAGATATGAAATGAGTGGGTTCTCAATGCGCTGCATTATTGCGCTGCAACCCGGCAACTCATGATCAAAACGGCTGAGTGCGAGACGTCGTAGATTGCTCACCACAAACAGGCTGTGCTCATCGACAGTGTAGGCGTGGAAAAGATCGTATTGCATCCGACCGACAATGTTGCCGAAAGCGGGAATGTATCGACCCAGTACGCCGTAAAGATTCATTCGGCGAAGTTCGTGGGTCACTCCCTCGGGAGCCTGCATAATGGCTAAGAAAAGCCGATGATTTTTCGGGTCACTGCGGAACTTATCATCGATCATGCTGAGATGGCGGCGCACTAGTGCAATGGTGTAGGCGCTTACCCCGTTAATTTCAGGGCGCTGTTGCAGTAATAAAAATAACTCGAGCAGTGCTGAGGGATGTTGCTCAAACACATGCTCATGCCTGACTTGCAGAAAGCCATTTCGGACTTCGAAGTCATCATTAATAGCAGTAGCCGTTGCTTGCGGATTCATTAAAATAGCTTCTTGAAACAATTGCAGAAGCATTTCATTGAGTCGGCTCAGATCCATTACTGTGCGGTAGTAGCGTTGCATGAATTGTTCAACAGCCAGATTTTCTTGTGTGTCTGCGTAACCGAACATGCTCGCTATTTTAGTTTGGTGATCAAACAGCAGACGATCTTCTCTGCGTCCAGTGATCGCATGCAATGCAAAGCGGATGCGCCATAGAAATTCGCGGCCCTGACGCATTAGGACGAGCTGTGCCGGCGTCAGAAATTGTTTGGCTACGAGGTCCTCAAGCTTACTGGTACCAAAGTGACGCTGTGCAACCCAGACAATGACCTGTATATCGCGCAGCCCTCCCGGACTGCCTTTGATATTGGGTTCAAGATTGTAGGCTGTGTCGTTGTAGCGGTGATGGCGGGTCTGCTGTTCTTTGAGCTTAGCCGCGAAAAATCCACGGGATTCCCAGACTTTTGGCGACGCTACCGCTTTCTCCATCTTTTTAAAAAGTTTTTCTGGACCGGCAATGAGTCGCGATTCCATTAGCGTTGTCGCTATGCTGATATCGTTTTGGCTTTCTGAGCGGCACTCCCTGACAGTGCGGGTGCTGTGACCTACTTCGAGGCCCACATCCCACAGGAAGGCGAGAAAGGAAGCGATCTCATTGCTGGCAGCACGCGATTTGCGTTCAGATGGCACCAGCAATAGTAGGTCAACATCGGAATAGAGGTGCAGCTCGTTACGACCATAACCGCCGACTGCCGCAAGTACAAAGAGGTCAGCAAAACTGCCACCGACCCGTTGCCATGTGTCAACGATAACCGTATCCACCAAACGGGCGCGATCGCGAACTAACTGCGATACAGGTTGCTTGGCCAAAAATCGCTCAATAAGAGCACTATTGCCGGCCTCTAGGAGTCGCCGTACTTTTGTAAGGTTGCCGTTCGCAACAAGCAGTTGTTGATCGACTCTTTCCCAGTCGAGATCCAGACTGCCAGCAACTAATATCTGACGTGCAAGGGCGTGCTCGGTCTCGTTTTGTCGGAGTAGGGTTGCTGAAGTGTCTTGAGAGTTACTGCCATTGGCCATTAACGGTCACTCGCACCCAAGGTAAGAATCTCATGTCCGGTGGCTGTCACCAGCAGAGTGTGCTCCCACTGTGCTGATAGCGTTCGGTCTTTAGTGATAACCGTCCAGCCATCCGGCAGCAGCTTAACATTTCGCTTGCCTGCATTGACCATGGGTTCAATAGTGAATGCCATCCCCTCCTCTAAGACCAGGCCGGTATCGGGCTGGCCGTAATGCAGAACCTGTGGGTCTTCGTGAAAAACTCTGCCTATGCCGTGACCGCAGTATTCCCGAACCACAGAACATCGGTTTTTCTCAACATGCTGTTGGATCACATAGCCGATATCGCCAAGGCGCGCGCCGGGCTTAACCTGAGCAATACCGAGCATCATGGCCTCATACGAAATTCGAGCTACTCGTTCGCCCTGAATAGTAGGCTTGCCGACCATGAACATGCGGCTGCTATCGCCATGATAGCCATCTTTAATAACGGTGATGTCGATATTGATGCAGTCACCCTTTTTAAGTATTTTGTCACCGGGTATGCCATGGCATACCACGTGGTTTACCGATGTGCATATCGATTTCGGAAATCCGCGATAGTTAAGGGGCGCAGGGATCGCGTTTTGAGTGTCTACAATGTATTTGTGGCAAATCTGATCAAGTTCATTGGTTGTGACACCGGGTTTGACATGTTCGCCAATCATGTCGAGCACATCCGCGGTGAGACGCCCCGCAATACGCATTTTTGCTTGTGCTTCTTCGTTTTTGAGCTCTATGCCCATTTTTAGTCTTTCCTTATCTGTTTTAACCGGGAACTGTCGATGGCTCGCCACTATACAGCGAAGCTATGCCTGCCGCGGGTTTTGGGTCCGATTTGCGGTGAATCGTATTTTCTTGGGGAGAACACCATCATCAGCGGGGCGTTGCGCTATCCCAGATCATTGATTCTTGGGCCCTAACCCGTTGTCGCTGCAGGGTGCTTATGGTATAAAGCGCGCGCGCATTGCGCAAATAATCCTCACATGTGTCGTCACATTTTGGCTGGGTGCCGGTGATTATTCAGATTAGTAGCCCGCGGGAGTGTTTTCACCCCCTCACAGGTTACCTTTTTGATGTTATCGGTTGTCATTTGGGACACATGGAAGCCTCAACCCAATTAGGAGTTCAACATGGCTGACGTATCAATGCGCCAAATGCTAGAAGCAGGCGCACATTTCGGGCATCAAACCCGTTATTGGAATCCAAAAATGGCACCCTTCATTTTTGGCAAACGCAACAACATACATATCATTAACCTTGAGCAGACTGTGCCTATGTACCAGGAGGCTTGTGGTTTTGTGAAAAACCTAGCTGCTGGCGGCGGCCGCATTCTGTTTGTCGGCACCAAGCGTGCCGCTCGCGAGGCCATTCGGAGTCAAGCAGAACGCTGCGGGATGCCTTTTATTAGTCATCGCTGGCTCGGCGGCATGCTTACTAACTTTCGGACTATTAAGCAGTCAATTAAGCGCCTTTTTGAACTTGAAGAAATGCTTAAAGAAGGTGGCAAAGCTGCCAGCCTCACCAAGAAAGAGCAGTTGGATTTATCACGCGAGCACGAGAAGCTTGAGCGCAGTCTTGGTGGTATTAAAAACATGAACTCTGTGCCTGATGCGATTTTTATTATCGATGTGGGCCATGAGAAAATCGCAATTAACGAAGCACGTACATTGGGTATTCCAGTGGTTGCTATTGTCGATACCAACTGCGCTCCGGATACGGTTGATTATCCGGTTCCGGGTAACGATGATGCTATGCGTGCAGCCATGTTGTATGCAACAGGTATAGCTGATGCAGTATTGGCAGGTAAAGCATCTATTCCTGCAGTACCGGTTGGCAATGATGAATTCGTCGAGCTCAACGATAAGGGTGAACCCCAGACAAAACCGGCCGCGAAAAAGAAAGCCGCAAAGAAAACTGCAGCAAAGAAAACTGCAGCAAAGAAAACTGCAACCAAGAAGGCTGAGCCTGCAGACGCAGCAGCTGAGCCCGCAAAAGCAGCAGCGGAGCCCGCAAAAGCAGCAGCGGAGCCTGTCGTTGAAGAAGCTAAGGTTGAAGATAAAGAGTGATCGCATGGTTGCGTCGGCGACCACGCATGTTTGCTTAGCTATACAGTAAAAATATTCAGGATAGAGCAATGAGTGTTACAGCAAGTTTGGTAAAAGAGCTGCGCGAGATTACTGGCGTTGGCATGATGGAATGTAAAAAGGTTCTTGTTGAGACCAAAGGCGACCTTCAAGCAGCACAGGATTTACTGCGTACCCGCGGCCAGGCGAAGGCTGAGAAAAAGTCCGGCCGTATTGCGGCTGAAGGTGCTGTGGTGTTTGCCGTTAGTGCAGAAGCCGGTGTGTTGGCTGAAATTAATAGCGAAACGGATTTTGTTGCGCGCGATGAGGGCTTCAAAAGCTTTGCGCAGAAGACCGCGGAACTGCTGTTGGCAAATAATCCTGACGATGTAGAAGCGCTTGCGGCGCTGGATTTTGATGGAAAGTCTTTTGCAGAAGCACGCAGTGAACTGATCTCTAAGATTGGCGAAAATGTGAATCTGCGCCGTTTTGAGATTGTTCAGCCTGAGGGTATTCTTGGCAGCTATATTCATGGTGGCCGCATTGGCGTTGTCGTTGATGTTGTTGGTGGCGATGAAGATCTGGCGCGCGATATTGCTATGCATATTGCAGCGGCAGCCCCGATCTGTGTGTCTGAGGACGATGTGCCGGCTGAAAATCTTGAGCGAGAGCGACGTATTCTTACTGAGCAGGCTTTGAACGAAGGCAAGCCTCCTGAGATTGTTGAGAAGATGATAGCCGGCCGCCTGCGCAAGCATTTGGCGCAGATCACCTTGGTTGGTCAGGCATTTGTTAAGGATCCTGACATCACTGTTGGCAAATTGCTGAAGGACAAGGGCGCAACAGTACCCTCTTTTATCCGCTTTGAGGTGGGTGAGGGTATCGAGAAGAAAGAAGATAACTTTGCGGAAGAGGTTGCGGCCCAGGTGAAGGCCAGCAATTAATGTATGTATAAAGGTATCTTATGATCCCCGTCGCTCAGAAGAAAATCATATTAATTCCGGTTTTTCGTCGGCAGGGCGTGTTGTTGGTTTCACTGTAGCAATTTAAGTACCCCGCTTTTGCGGGGTTCTTTTTAGAAATCAAATGTGTCGGAGGCGCAGTACCCATGTCCAGTGATCAGTTGTCTTATCAGCGCATACTTCTAAAGTTGAGCGGTGAAGCCTTGCTGGGTTCGAGCCAATACGGCATTGATCCGGATGTGCTGAGTCAGGTCGCCCGTGATATTGCGGCGATCAGTAGCTTGGGTGTGCAAGTGGGAGTGGTTATTGGTGGTGGTAACATCTTCCGCGGCGAAGGTCTTGCCCGATCTGGAATGGATCGTGTCACCGGCGATCATATGGGTATGTTGGCAACGGTGATTAATTCGCTTGCCCTTCAAGACGGGCTCGAGCGCATTGGAATGCCCGCGCGCGTGATGTCGGCTCTGGCGATTCATGATGTTTGCGAAGACTATATCCGTCGTCGCGCCGTTCGTCATCTGGAGAAGGGCCGGGTAGTTATACTTGCCGCTGGTATGGGCAACCCCTTTTTTACAACCGATACAGCCGCCACATTGCGTGCCATTGAAATTAATGCGGACGTGCTGCTTAAGGCAACCAAGGTTGATGGCGTCTATACTGCTGACCCGAAGACACATCCTGAAGCGACACGTTACTCAGAACTGAGTTTTGATCAGGTCATTGCTGATCGTCTCGGTGTGATGGATACCACGGCTATTGTTATGTGCCGCGACAACAACCTGCCGATACGTGTATTCGATTTGCATGAGCGCGGCGCACTGTTAGATTTGGTTCAAGGTGCTGATATAGGTACGTTGATTGTTGAAGACAGTAATTAGTTTTAAGTTTTTTGGCTGGTGCCGGGCGGTATTGCTCTGTTTAGAGAGAAGGGATTGTAAACAGCATGATTGAAGATCTTAAAAAAGATGGTCGCGAGCGTATGGAAAAGACCTTGTCTGCCCTGGCAGCAACCTTCGTCAAGATACGAACTGGCCGTGCTCATCCGAGCCTATTGGAACAGGTGACTGTAGATTATTACGGATCAGAGACCCCGTTGAACCGAGTGGCTAACATCACCGTGGATGATGCCCGCACGCTGGCCGTTACACCGTTTGAGCAGGCTCTGGTGCCGACCATTGAAAAAGCTATTATGGCCGCAGACTTGGGCTTGAATCCAATGAGTGCCGGCAACGTTATTCGCGTGCCACTTCCTGACCTCACTGAAGAGCGCCGTCGCGACCTTACAAAGATTGTTCGTAACGAAGCCGAGCAGGGCAAGGTTGCGATCCGTAATATTCGCCGCGATATTCTCAGTGATGTTAAAGAGCTGCTTAAAGATAAAGACATCTCTGAAGATGATGATCGGCGAGCTCAACAAGATGTTCAGCAGTTAACTGATGAGTATGTGGCTAAGCTGGATGAAATTTCTGAAGCAAAGCAAACTGAGTTAATGGCAATTTAAGCGGGTATTTCTGCTTAGGTTTACTAAAGATGTCTGATTCCTCTCTCATAGAAGATTTGCCGAAGCATATCGCCATAATCATGGATGGTAATGGCCGGTGGGCGAAACAACGGGGGCAGGCCCGCGCTCTGGGGCATCGTGCAGGGGTTAAAAGTACCCGTGCCATCGTAGAGAGCTGCGCTCAACGAGGGGTTCAAATACTCACGCTATTTGCCTTCAGTAGTGAAAACTGGAATCGGCCGGCTGATGAAGTCATTAGCCTGATGGGCCTGTTTCTAGAGGTGTTGCAGCATGAAGTTGATGTGCTTCATAAAAATGATATTCGGGTCAGGTTTGTCGGCAATCGGCAGGAGCTTTCAAAGGCTCTTCAGAAGCGCCTGCAGCGAGCAGAAGATCAGACTGCCAGTAATACAAGAATGGAGCTGGTGGTTGCCGTGGCTTATGGTGGCCGCTGGGATATTGCTAATGCTGCCCGCAAGATAGCAGTCGAGGTTGAGGCTGGACAGATAGCAGCTGTGGATGTGAACGAAGAATTGGTTGCACAGCATATGTGTCTTCGTGGAATTGAAGCTCCCGATTTGTTAATTCGGACAGGTGGTGAGCGTCGTGTGAGCAACTTTCTGTTATGGGATATTGCCTATGCGGAACTGTATTTTACGGATGTGTTATGGCCTGACTTTAGTCCTGAAGATATTGCTGACGCGATTGATTTCTTTCAGCAGCGCCAACGCCGGTTTGGGCGCACCGGAGAACAGCTTGATTCGGTATAAGCCATTTGGGTTATTTGTCCGCTGATGTCAACACTTACTCTGCGCATAGTTACTGCCGTTATTCTTGCTGGTGGGTTTCTTACCATACTTTTTTTTGCGCCAGTGATCTATGCTGCCGCATTTCTTTCCCTCGCGCTGCTCATTGCGGTTGCAGAGTGGGCGGGATTCGCTGGCTGGAGGCCATGGCCGGGCCGAGCAATTTATTCACTGATTGCGTTTGTGGCCATGCTGGTAATCTGGCGACAAGGTGAATTACTTTTGATGCCAGCATTGATCGTTGCTGCAGTAATTTGGACGCTAGCATTAGTGGCATTGCTCTCGTGGACTCGCGTAATTTCAAAGCCTGTTGTGATAATTTCTGGGTTGTCATTCTTGCTGCCAGCTTGGTTAACTGCTGAGCGTTTAATACTGGCTGGAAGCGATGGTCCGGTGCTGTTGTTCCTGCTCTTCTGGATTGTCGCCGCTGCCGATATTGGTGCCTATTTCGTCGGTAAAGCGCTAGGGAGGCACAAGTTGCTGCCCCGCGTGAGTCCTGGTAAGACAGTTGAGGGGCTTTTCGGTGGCTTAATCAGCGCAGCTGTCGCCGCCTGTTTAGGCCACTATTTGCTCGACTGGGCTTTGTCACAAGCTGTACTTTTGGGCGTATCCGTGGGTATAGCATCGGTGGTCGGCGACCTCACCGTTAGTTTGTTTAAGCGCAATGCAGGCCTTAAGGACACAGGCAAAATACTGCCGGGACACGGTGGCATTCTGGATCGGATAGATGGTGTTGTTGCTGCGTTGCCATTATATACAGTCATTCTTTGGTGGTTCGGGAAACTGCCACCCCTAATTGCGGTCTGACGCTCAGATATGGAAACTATTTTTATTTCAATTGTCGCCTTTGTCGTTGCCATCGGTATTTTGGTGGCCGTTCACGAATACGGTCATTATATCGTCGCCCGTTGGTGCGGCGTTAAGGTGCTGCGGTACTCCATAGGTTTCGGCAAGCCGCTGATGACCTGGCGCGGGAAAGATCCCGATCAGACAGAGTATTGTATTTCGGCCATCCCTTTAGGTGGCTACGTAAAGCTGCTGGATGAGCGTGAAGGCGATGTCGATCCTGCTGAAACTGACAGGGCATTCACGCGCAAGCCAGTGAGTTCGCGGATTGCTATTTTGGCGGCGGGTCCATTAATGAACTTCGCCTTTGCCATCGTGGCCTATTGGACTATGTTGATTATTGGCGTTCCAGGAGTTCAGCCTATAGTTGGTGAAGTTACTGAAAACTCGATTGCATCGAGGGCTGGTGTTGAGAGCGGCGATAGAATTCTTATGGTTGGTAACGACAGCGTTAGTACCTGGGATGGAGCAATTTTATTTATTCTTGATGAATTGCTGGCTGACGAGCCAATTGCTATGAAAGTTGTTGGTGATCAGGGCAATGCAAGGCAGTTGCAACTCGATGTCAGCGGTCGAATTACCGACCTCACAGAACCGGGTAAATTGTTCGACGTATTAGGCTTTAAACCTTGGGCTCCGGTTGTGCCGGCTCTGGTTAGTGAGGTCACGCCGGGCGGTCCTGCGGATTTAGCCGGTGTGCTGCCTGGTGACTTGGTGGTGTCGGCAGATGGTGAGTTAATTGGCAGTTGGGTCGAGTGGGTGGACTATGTCCGTGCGCGTCCGGGGCAAAATATTACAATGAAGCTAGACCGAGACGGGATTGTTCTTGACGTTAACGCGGTAATTGGTATTGCCGAAGAAGATGGTCAGAGCTTTGGTCGTATTGGAATGGCGACGCGGCCACCGGCAGACCTGGCCGAGAAATATATATCAAATCAACGCTATGGCGTTTCCGCTGCGCTTGGCGAGGCGGTGAGCCGGACCTGGGCGATGTCGGCACTAACGGTGCGGATGATTGGGCGGATGTTTACCGGTGACGTTTCAGTAAAAAATATCAGTGGACCGATTAACATTGCTGAGTATGCGGGGTACTCTGCCCGGATAGGTGTGGCGCCATTTCTCAATTTTTTAGCGATTGTTAGTATTAGCCTCGGTATTCTAAATTTATTGCCTGTTCCCGTTCTTGACGGCGGACAGATTGTTTATCAGGCTGTAGAGGCTATTAAAGGCTCGCCTGTTTCAGAGCGTGCCCAGTTGATTGGTCAGCAGTTTGGGATTGCAATGCTTCTCATGGTGATGTCGCTTGCGTTCTACAATGATCTGTCGCGTTTCTTTTAATTTGTTAGTTGTTGTTGATTTGGTTGGCCTGTGATTTTTGCGGATAACTTTCAGGCTCTTTTTGCGCGTGCAATAAGAGTTTTATCTCTTGTGTGTCTGCTACTGGTAAGCGGGGCGCTGAGTGCTGCCGATGATTTCGTTCTGCGGGATATTCGTGTGGAGGGTTTACAGCGTATTTCTGAAGGTACCCTGTTCAACTACCTGCCGGTTAATCTTGGCGATGAAATGACACCGGTGCGCGTGCAGGAATCATTGCGAGCCATATTCGATACGGGCTTTTTCCGCGACGTAACGCTTTACCAAGACGGCGAAACGCTGGTTATTGTGGTCCTGGAACGTCCTTCGATTGAGTCATTCACTATTGAAGGCAACAAAGACATTAAAACTGAAGACCTCGAAGAGCCCTTGGCAAAGATTGGTTTGAAAAGTGGTCGTATTTTCGATCAGGCGGTGCTTGATGAGGTCGAGCAGTCATTGCTCGATCAGTATTATAGTGGCGGTAAGTACTCAGCTCAGGTGGAGAGTACGGTAATTGACTTGCCCGGTAATAAGGTTGCCATCGAGATCGTTATCAAAGAAGGCAAACGTGCCAAGATCCGCCAGATAAATATTGTGGGCAATACTATTTATGACGATAAAGATATCCTTGATGAGCTTGCTTTGCGTACGCCGCATTTTCTCTCTTTCCTTCGCAAAGACGATCTTTATTCGCGAGAAGCGTTATCGGGCGATCTAGAAGTTATCCGGTCGATGTATATGGATAGTGGTTATGCCGACTTCCAGATCGAATCGACGCAGGTTGCGGTGTCACCTGATAAGAAGAGTGTGTTTATCACTATCAATATCAGTGAAGGGAATAAATATACAATTTCAGAGGTAAAGCTGGCCGGCGATCTGCTTTTGGGTGAGGAGGCATTGCGCCCCTATGTGCAAGTGGCGCCAGGGCAGATCTATTCACAGCGCAGCATCAGTAATAGTGTCGATTTTTTAAAGATGGTACTCGGTGCTGAGGGCTACTCATTTGCCGAGATACAGCCGGTGCCCGAATTGGACAAGGTAAATAAGACTGTAGCGTTAACGTTTTATGTTGAGCCGAAGAATCGAGTGTATGTGCGCAATATTAATTTTGATGGGGCGGCATCCGTCAACGATCAAGTGTTTCGACGTGAGATGCGGCAGTTTGAAGGCGCGTATTTGAATAACAGTCAGGTTGAGCGTTCCCGTGTGCGCGTGCAGCGTCTGCCCTATGTCGAGCAAGTCTCGGTTGAAACGAATCCCGTGCCTGGGACGAATGATCAGGTGGATGTTGATTTCCAAATTGAAGAAGGGCTGCCGGGCAGTTTCGGCGGTGGTATCGGTTACTCCGATGGGCAGGGTATTTTGTTGAACGGTAATTTTGTGCACACCAACTTTATGGGCACTGGTAACCGGGTTACGGCCGACCTTAACCTCAGTAAGTACAGTACCGTTATTGGCGCTTCATACACTAACCCTTATATCACCCCGAATGAGGTGAGTCGCACGCTTTCGATCACTCATCGTGAAATCACTCAGTTTACTGCGAGCGCTTCGACGTTCGATACCACTACGCTAAGCCTTGGCGTTGAGTACGGCTATCCGTTAACCGAATATCAGCGGGTTATATACGGGGGTACCTGGCAGAGGTCCGAGTTGGCGACAAACCGTTTTGGCAGCTCGCAGCAGGCAATAGACTGGGTGCTGTCTAACGGCAGCCCAGAAGTGATTGACGCGACGACCGCAACCACTGATTTTGATACATTTGAATTGTTGACGGGCTGGGTTTATGACTCTCGTGACCGCTCGCTGTTTCCTACTCGGGGCGCACGGCATCGTGCTACTGTGTCGGCCGCTATTCCCGGAAGTGGAGTGGAGTATTGGTTTTTAAACTACGGTTTTTCTCAGTACCTGCCATTTGCGCGTTACTTCATACTGGCCTTCAATTTCGACAGTTCATACGGCGAAAGCTACGGGGGTACCACATCTATTCCGCCTTATCGCAATAGGTTTGCGGGTGGCCCGAATACGGTTCGCGGCTACCAAGAGAACGATCTTGGTCCTGTTGATAGCCTCGGCAACCCTTACGGCGGTAATATACTCACTGCGTTGCAGACCTCGGTTATTCTACCTTTGCCTGAGTCTTTGCAGCGAAAAACCCGACTATCATTGTTTTTTGATATCGGCAATGTATTCTCTAACGGTGATGTAAAATTCGAAGCGCCAGATGGTTCGCCGATCGGTTATGAATTTAGTGATAGCGAGTTGAAGTACTCCACTGGCGTGTCGGTAAGTTGGTTGTCGCCATTGGGTTTGTTTAAGTTTAGCTACGCAATTCCGCTGAATGCTGAAAGTTTTTCGGCAACAAGCTTTGGCGACAATACCGAGCGTTTCCAGTTCACCATTGGCGGTGCGTTCTAGCTTGAGCTGAACGGTTTTCGAGCGTTCAATAATATATCTGCATGCTGTGATCGTGAATGTTGCTGTAGGTATTTTTATCTGCTTTTATTGAGGAAGAATAACTATGAAAAAATTTACCCGTTTTCTGGCATTGATTACCTTGTCGATACTGACCACCATTGCGGTTGCCGCAGAGCCGATGAAAATCGGTGTAGTGAATGCGCCGAGGTTAATGGGGGAGTCACCACAGGCAAAAGCTGCGCAGCGGGTTCTTGAGGATGAGTTCTCACCGGTACAGGCCGAGATGGTCGTGTTGCAAAATGAATTTCAAGCAAAGCAGGAAAAACTGCAGCGTGATATCGATGTGATGAGTGCTGATGAGCGGCGTAATGCTGAGCGCGATTTGCAGAATGACCAACGCAATCTTCAGCGCCGTGTAAACGAGCTTAACGAAGACTTTGAGCTGCGTCGTAACGAAATGTTGGGTCGTATGCAGCAGGATCTGTTTTCAGAGATTCAGCGTTATGCCAATGAAAATGGCTATGACTTGGTGCTCGGTGATGGCGTGTTGTACATGAGCAATAGCCTTGATATTACCGATGCAATTCTGGAAGGCCTTGAGGCGCGTTTTAATTCTTCTAAGTAAGAGAGTATTCCGGAGACTGGCTGCAGCTGCATGGCGCTCTTCGGCACTGATAGATTGGTCGGGGGGGTGAGTATGAGCGAATCACGCAGTCTTGCTGAGCTGGCTGAGATGTTTTCAGCCGAGGTTCATGGAGACCCCGATACGCGGGTGAGTCGCGTTGCCACGCTCGACGGAGCCTGTTCTGACAGTATTTCTTTTTTATCCAACTCGAAGTACCTCGATCAGCTTTCCGGTACGAAAGCGGCGGCGGTGATTTTGCATGCCGATGCTGCGGAGCGGTGTCCGGTTCCTGCGTTGTTGGTCAAGGACCCTTATCTGGTTTATGCGAAGGTTGCCGGGGTATTGCATCCGCCGGTGTCTTTAAAACCGGGTATTCACCCTACGGCCTGTATTGCAGAGAATGTTATCGTGCCAGTCAGTTGTGAGATCGCCGCGGGCGTTGTCATTGATGCCGGTGTGGTGCTGGGAGAGCGCGTCTACGTGGGACCTAATTGTTATCTGGGTGTCGGTGTAGAGCTGGGTGAAGATACCCGCCTCATGGCTAATGTTACCTTGTATCACGGCGCTCATGTCGGCGCACGCTGCCTGATTCATTCTGCCACTGTGATTGGCTCTGATGGTTTTGGTAATGCCCGCAACGGTGACGGCAGTTGGACTAAAGTGCCCCAGGTGGGGTCTGTGCAGATCGGCGATGATGTTGAGCTGGGCTCCGGCTGCACTATCGACCGCGGGGCAATTAGCGACACGGTTATCGCTAATGGCGCACGGCTTGATAATCAGGTGCATGTGGCGCACAACGTTCAAATCGGTCAGCACACCGCGATTGCGGGTCAGGTCGGGCTTTCCGGCAGTGCCAAGGTGGGTGCGCGCTGTCAGTTCGGTGGGCAGGTCGGTGTCTCAGGGCACTTGGACATTTGTGATGATGTCGGGCTGATGGGTTGTGCAATCGTGACCAATAACATCACTAAGCCGGGAATATACTCCAGCGGTATTTTGCCGTTGGAGCCATCGGTTCAGCACAATAAAAATGCTGTGCGCTTCGGCCAACTTGATAAAATGGCACGAAGGCTGAAGAAGCTTGAGAAAAAAGTATTTGGCAGTTCCAGTTAATAAAATCCAGAAGCTGAAAGCTTCAGTTAAAGATCGTTTTTCAGTATTTTGTGGCTTGCAGGCTGCGGAAATTGCGTTCAATATTATTTAGGGATCCTGATGATTCATTCAACCGCCATAGTGTCTCCCAAGGCTAATATCGCTGCAAATGTGGAGATTGGCCCTTACAGCATTATCGGTGACGATGTTCAGATTGGCAGCAATACCACCATCGCGTCGCACGTGGTTATTAACGGCCCCACCACTATCGGTGAGAACAACCGTATTTTTCAGTTTGCGTCCTTGGGTGATGAGCCGCAGGATAAAAAATACGCTGGTGAGTCCACTCGTTTGGAAATAGGTAACGGCAATACTATCCGTGAATATGTCACCATGAGTCGTGGCACAGCTCAGGATGATGGTATTACGCGTTTAGGCGACAACAATTGGTTAATGGCTTATGTGCATATTGCGCATGATTGCAAAGTGGGTAATGAAACTGTTTTTGCTAACTGTGCGAGTTTGGCGGGCCATGTTACTGTCGAAGATTACGTTATTTTTGGAGGTATGTCGGGTGCGCATCAGTTCACACGTATTGGCGCATATAGTTTTATCGGCAACAATGCCGGAGTCACCCGCGATGTTCCTCCGTACTTCCTGGTCTTCGGTCAGCCTGCTGTTCCCAAGGGTATTAATTCGGAGGGTCTGAAGCGTCGTGGCTTTACCACAGAGCAGATTCGTTCTGTTAAGCAGGCTTTCCGTATGCTGTACCGTTCAGACCTGCGTTTGGAAGAGGCGCAGGAGCAGATTAAGGCGCTGGCTGCCACGAGCCCTGAGCTCGAATGCATGGACACATTCTTGGCCCAATCCACCCGCGGCATCGTGCGGTAAAGACTCGGCGTGCCGCGCATAGTTATTATTGCCGGCGAGGCTTCAGGCGACCAACTAGGCGCTGGGCTTATCGCTGCTGCGAAAGCCATTGATCCCGATATTGTGTTTGAAGGTGTTGGTGGCCCTGAAATGGAAGCTGCTGGGTTTAGCGCATGGTTTTCTTATGAGCGGCTGGCTGTTTTCGGTTTGTTTGAGGTGCTCAAGCACCTGCCGGATCTGCTCAATGCCGGCAAGGATGTTAAGCAACGTATTCTGAAAAACCCGCCTGACCTCGTTATTGGTATTGATGCCCCTGATTTTAATTTACGCGTGGAGAAAACCGTAAAAGCCGCAGGTATTCCGGTAATGCATTATGTGTGCCCATCAATTTGGGCATGGCGTGAGAGCCGGGTCAAACATATCAGTGCCGCTGCTGATCACGTGTTGTGCTTGCTGCCGTTTGAACCCGACTTTTTGCAGCAGCATAAAATCTCTGGTGAGTTTGTCGGTCACCCGCTGGCCGACGAGATTATTGAGCCACTGTCGTTGGCTAGCGGCAGGTCCG
>Ga0315322_10001292_pt1 | contig 19398 bp, 15 predicted proteins | sample M110021515metaG_FD_203461 | JGI IMG/M metagenome (GOLD analysis project Ga0315322, IMG submission 203461) | Ammonia-oxidizing marine archaeal communities from Monterey Bay, California, United States - M1 100m 21515 | ecosystem: Environmental > Aquatic > Marine > Intertidal zone | place: USA...
CTCCCGATGACCGTCCTCCGACCGCCCAGCCCCATCTGACGTCCCGCCATCTCCGAATAGCCACCCACTTCGGATCCGCAGCGACTGAAACCAGACTCGGGCGCGCGTCGTCTCAACGACTCATCGTCTCATCGTCTCATCGACTCATCGACCCGGCCCGCTGCCGCCTCCCCCGCGACGACGCCGAGCCCCCCCCGACTAGGACACATCGCCGTGGAACCGACCGACCCACCCTCTGGGCCTGAAACCGATCGCGTGCTGCCCATCGACATCGAGCAGGAGATGCGCTCGTCGTACCTCGACTACTCGATGTCGGTCATCATCGGGCGCGCCCTGCCCGATGTCCGCGACGGCCTCAAGCCCGTCCACCGCCGCATCCTCTACGCCATGGCCGACGAGGGCCTTCGGGCCAGCGGTCGCTTCACCAAGTGTGCCGGCGTGGTCGGCGAGGTCCTGAAGAAGTACCACCCTCACGGCGACTCTGCGGTCTACGACGCCCTTGTGCGCATGGCCCAACCCTGGAACATGCGGTACCCCCTCATCAACGGCCAGGGCAACTTCGGCAGCGTCGACGGCGATCCCCCTGCCGCCTACCGCTACACCGAGTCGAAGATGCAGCGGCTCGCCGAGGAGCTGCTGGCCGACATCGACAAGGACACCGTCAACTTCGAGGCCAACTTCGACGGCTCCACCGAAGAGCCCACGGTGCTGCCTGCGGCCTACCCCAACCTGCTGGTCAACGGCTCCGATGGCATCGCGGTCGGCATGGCCACCAAGATTCCGCCCCACAACCTCGGCGAGATCATCGACGCCGTCATCGCTCTGAGCCACGACCCCGGGCTGTCCGTCGAGCGATTGATGGAGATTGTCCCCGGCCCCGACTTCCCCACCGCGGGCACCATCTACGGTCGCCGCGGGGTCTACGACGCCTACACCACCGGCCGCGGTCGCGTGGTGGTCCGAGGCAACGCCTTCTTCGAGGAGCGGGGCAACAACCGCCACTCCATCATCATCGACGAGCTGCCGTTCCAGGTGAACAAGGCGCGCCTGGTGAAAGCCATCGCCGACCTCGTCAAAGGCAAGCGCATCGAGGGCATCTCCGCGCTGCGCGACGAGTCCGACCGCCAGGGCATGCGGGTCGTCATCGAGCTCAAGCGCGACGCCGTCAAGGAAGTGGTCCTCAACCACCTCTACAAGCACACCGCCCTGCAGGGCACCTTCGGCGTCATCCTGCTGGCCATCGTCCACAACCGGCCCCAAGTGCTGACCCTCAAGGAGATGCTGGCGCACTACCTCCAGCACCGCCGCGACGTCACCATCCGCCGCAGCCGCTACCTCTTGCGCAAGGCCCAGGCCCGCAAGCACATCGTCGATGGCTTGCTCATCGCACTCGACAACCTCGACGAGGTCATCAAGATCATCCGGTCGAGCCAGACCGACAAGGAAGCCCGTCAGCGACTCATCGATCGCTTCACGCTGTCCGAGGTGCAGTCTCGCCAGATTCTCGACATGCGCCTGCGCCGCCTCACCGGGATGCAGCGCCTCGAGCTGGAGAAGGAGCTGGCCGACCTCATCGCCCGGATCGGCGAGCTGCAGTCCATTCTCGGCGACGAAGGCCGCCTGATGAACGTCATCCGCGAGGAGCTGATGGCGGTCCGCGAGCGCTACGCCGACGCGCGACGCACCCGCTTCGTGGAGTCATCCGCCGAAGTCGACATCATGGACCTGATCTCAGAAGAAGACCAGGTCATCACCCTTTCGGTCAATGGCTACATCAAGCGCACCAGCCACTCCGAGTACTCCGAGCAGCGCCGGGGCGGCTTCGGACGGCGAGGGATGCGCACACGCAACGAAGACAGCGTGCAGGACATCTTCATCGCCAACACCCACTCCGACCTGCTGGTGTTCACCACCCACGGGTTGGTCTACAAGGTGCAGGTCTACCGGGTGCCCGAGGTGGGCCGCGATGCCAAGGGACTGCCCATCGTCAACCTGGCCGGTCTTGAGCCCGACGACGACATCGCCGCGGTCATACCGGTCTCCGACATCGATCGCGACGACATCGACCTGCTGTTCTGCTCCAAGCTCGGACGCGTGAAGCGCTCGCGCATGTCTCTGTTCCGCAACCTGCGCACCAACGGCCTGCGGGCCTACGGCTGCGCGGATGGCGACTCACTGCTCACCGTAGCGAAGACCCGCACCGACCAGGACGTGCTCATCGCCACCCGCAACGGTCTCGCCATCCGCTTTCCCGGCATCAACGACAAGGGCGAGCTCGAGGTGCGGCATATGGGGCGCGTGGCCCGCGGCGTGCGCGGCATTGATCTCAAGGACGGCGACGACATCGCGTCGATGCTGGTGCTCGAAGACGACGAGACCCTCAAGCTGCTCACGGTCACCGAAAATGGCTACGGCAAGCGCACCACTCTGGAGCGCTACCGCAAGCAGGGCCGTGGCGGCAAGGGTGTCATCGACATCGCCACCGGAGTGCGCAATGGCAGGGTGGCTGGCGCAGTCACAGTCCGCGACGACGACCGCATCATGCTCATCACAGACACCGGTCGTGTGATCAAGATGAAGGTGGACAGCATTCGCGAGACCGACCGAAACACCAAGGGCGTCACGCTGATGCGGGTCGAAGACGGTGAGCGGGTCGTGGGCGTCGCCCGCGTGGCCGACAACGACGAGGACGAGCTGGAGACCACCGAGGTCCCCGCCATCGACGGCGAGCTGGACTCTGCCGAGGTGGACGTGGCTGCCGAGGTCTCCACCGACACCACCGACACCACCGACACCACCGACACCACCGACACCACCGACACCACCGACGACGACCCGGAAAGCTGAGCGGAAGGTCAACCGGCAGCAAGGGGTCGACAGCGCCCACCGGCCGATCGCCAAAGGCGCCCGGCTTGTGGATTCTCCGTCGCCCCGATAGCCGCGCTGGTCATGCCCAGAACCCCTGCGATCACTGCCGTCCTGCGCACCATGGTGCCCGATGCTCGCCCCGTGGTGGCTCGGATCCTCGCGCTGGCAGCAATGGCCGTCATCACGGTGGCCCTGCTGTCATCGCCACGATCTCCGCTGGCCTGGTCCGCACTGGCATCCCCCGAGCAGTCCGCCGAGGCCGCCCTCCAGCAGCGCCTCGACGTTGCAGACGGCTGGGCGAGCGACGCAGTGCGAGCCCGGGCGCTGTGGCAGGCCAGTCTCCTTGCCGAGACCGAGCTTCAGTCCCCCGATCGTGCGCTCAGCCTCATCAACAGGTTGGTCACCGAGCACCTCGACAGTGACTATCATCACGCTGCTCTCGCTCAGCGGGCCCGCATACTCGAGCGTCGGTCCCCGGCTCGCGCAGCCAAAGCCTGGGCCACCGTGGCCGTCTACAAGCCCGGCCACCTTGATGCGGGGATCCACTGGCTCCACGCCGGCGATCTCAAGGCCAGCGTCAACGACTCCGACGGTGCCATCATCGCCTACCAGGCAGCGGCCCAGTACCCAGCCCAGGCCGCCCACGCCTGGCTCGCCATCGGCCGTCTCAGCCTCTCCGAGGATCCCGCCGAGGCCCACGCCGCCTACGATCGCGCCCTCCAAGCCGCGAAACGTCCGGCGATGGTGCGGATGGCGCGACTCGGTGTCGCCACCGCACTCGAACGGCTCGAAGGTCGCGAGGCCGCCCTTGCCGAGGTTGATGAGGCCATTGCCGAGCATGGCGCTGACAGATCTCTCAGCCGTCGATGGGACCGGCTACGCAACGGAGGTTAAACTACTACTACTACTACCCGCTGCTCGGAGCCAGACCCATGGGCGATGCCCCGTCCGCTGATGTCCCCCTTCAGGTCGCAGCCGACGAGACTCTCCTCGACGATCTCGACGCGCTTCTGCTGTATGGCCCCTTGGCCTGGCATGTGCGCGTCACGATCACCAACAAGCGGCTGCAGATGCGCCCTACTCGACGGTTAGAGCGCCTCGCTGGCGCCAAAGCCCAGCTGCTCAATCTGGACGACATCGACTCGGTGAGCTGGAGCCGCATCCAACAGCAGGTCTCCATCAAGCTCTCGGACCGCACTCTTCGCGTCACTGGCCGAGGCGCCGACGCGCTCCACAAGCGCCTAAAACAGCTGCTCGCGCCCGAGGCCGCCCCGTCCGCCGAGGCCCTGCTTCACAATCCCTTTCTGCCAGGCGAGCGGGTGTTGGTCGAGGGCACCATCGACGCAGTCGTGCGCGACCCTCTGTGGGCCCGAGGCACTGTGCAGCTCACCACTCAGCGCGTGCGCTTCAAGCCCAGCCGTGGAATGCAGCGCTTGGTGCTGAGTGGACGGCCGGTGGAGGTTCGCCTCGCAGACATCGTCGGCATCCGCATCACCCGCGGCGGCACCGGGATCGCCCTGCTGTGGAGCATCGACGACGACACCCGCAAGCAGCCCGAGTTCGAAGCCGCCATGGAGCTGGTGCGCGGCGTCATGCCCGCACTCGCAGCCGCGTTGCGCTCGATGGGGGCTGAAGTACTCAATGCCGCAGTCACTCCTCCCTGCGATCCCAAGCCTTTGCGAGCGCCACTCTTGGTCACGCCGGCGCGCCTGGGAAGCAGCGCTCTCGCCCGCACCGGAACCGTGGCGGTCGGCTCTGGGGGAGTGTGGTTTGCCTCCGACGACTTTGTGGCCACCGTGGCCGGCACCACCGCAGAGGGCTTGCCCATCCGGGACATCATCCGGGTCAGCGCCGACGCCTTGACCACTCGCAAGATAGTGATGGAGCGTCGGGGCACAGGCGACAACTTCGTGCTGGAGAGCACCGGCACCAGCTTCAGACTCGGACCGCTCGCGTCGTTGATGGCCACCCTCCCGCCGCTCCACGGCATGGTGCTCGACAAACACGGGCGCCTCGCCGACACCGACCTCCACAACCTCACTCGCATGAATGCCTCCATCCTGCCGGAGGGGCGCGGCAATAGTGCGCTCAAGGGAGCCGGCGCAGTGCGGGTCACGCGTCAGGGCAACCTGATGCGCGGCTGGCTACTGGTCTTGCGCTCCGGGCTGTTGTTCCTGCCAATCGACGGCCGGGCCCAGGACCGCACCTACCTCGACGGCCCACTCATCGACCGCTCCCGCTCTGGGGCCGACGACGATGGGGTGCTCAAGGTCACCGTGGAGCGTCGCGAGGAGCGCTTTGCCATCTGCGGAGGCCGCCGGACCGCCACCGAGCTGTGGCACACGATGTGGGCCCACCTCCCCGATGCCCGCTCGCTGGCCGACCGCTACCCCTACCTCGAGGCCCTCGTAGGCCGCATCGGCTACATGCGCCTAAAGCACTGCCAGCTTGAGTTTCTGTCCCGCCGCATGCTCACCACCACGTTGGAGCGAAATGGCATTGGGGTGCGGGTGGGCAAGGGCCTGCCGACGATTGTCGGTCCCGGACTCGATGTCGAAGTCGAGATGGGCAACGAAGAGGTGGTCTACTTGTTCCGTACTCATGTCGCGGAGGTAGACGAGCGCGACGCCGACACGTGGATCACCTTGGGTCTGTCCTCCAATGTGGAGCGTCGGGACAATCGACGACGCGCATTCCGCGTGGCCTTCGATCATGAGCTGGGCGTCCAGCGGTTGGCCCACCACAGCGCCCCGCCCGATGAGCAGATCGTAAAAGGCCAGATCACCAACCTGTCATGGACCGGAGCAGGACTGCTGTTCCCCGAAGCGCAAACACCTGGCACCCTACTGCAGACCGATCTGGAGCTGCAGCTGAACGGTCAGCCGACCACCTACACGCTTGAGGTGATCTTCACGAGGCGGCTCGCAGCAGAGAGGGGCACGCTGCATGGCTGTCGCTTCCTCAACCTCAGCGCGGGCCAGCAGGACCACATCCAGAGCTCGGTGATTCGCCAGCAGATTCGCGAAGTCGCGGCCCGCGAGATGCGCCAGGCGCTGGGCGGTCGCACGCCGCCCACATCCGATCGGGTGCGTCAGATCGACGACTACGACTCCGAAGAATCCGAGACCGAGAAGATTCGCCGCTAGCAGCGCGGTTCCGCATCGGCACCGTCGGACTGTCGATTCCAGCCGTAGTCCGGTGGTCCATGCCCCCCAGCCTGCCAGACACTTCCGGTGAGACCGACCCTATGGAAGCTCGACCGCCATGAAGTGACTTAGCTGGTGGAAGTCGGGGCGCGAACCGGGCAACATCACCGCACTGAGAAAGCGCCGACGGCCCTTGTGACCATGGATGGCCGTGGCGTTGATTCGATGCGGACCTTCGGGCAACAGCGCGCGGGGCACGAAAGCGGTGCCAATCCAAGCATGCTTGAGCACCACGGTGCGGTAATGCAGCTCATGGGGTTCGCCGGACTGGACGCGCACACCATCGAAGGACAAGGCGAGAAAGTGCCCGTATGGCCCGAATTCGAGCTCGAGGTAGCGCTCGCCGGGGCCAGCGATGAAGAGCTCGACCACCTCGTGCTCCCAGAGCCCAGGGGTGGAGCCCGCCGGACCTTCCGGACGGTCATCGCCGTGGAAGGGGGCGTCGATGGTCACCTTGAGGTCGCCGCTGGTCCGGTCGGCCTCGATGGTCACGATGACCTGCTCGCGCCGGGTCGACGGGCGACCATTCCACTTCTTGTCGATGTCGAGCCGCAGCATCCGGAGTCCTGCACCGCAGGTTAGCGAGGTGCCCGTCCAAGAGACCCGGTCATCCGGATGTCTGCAGACACCCGATGTCCGTAGACAACCGGGGAGTGCCGCAACTTCGCGGCTTTGGGGACGAGGATCGGCTCCGCGCCCTCCAAAGGCACCACGCCCTACCAGTATCCAGCCATGCCCGCTCAGTCGACCCACCACAGTCTCCAGCCAGTCGGACCCGACAGCGCAGGTTCGCATCCGCCTCCCCCCAAAGAGCCCATGGCCGAAGCCGCTTCACCCTCCGCCCCCATCGTCGTGCAGAAGTACGGCGGATCCTCGGTCGCCGATGTCGCTCGCATTCGGAGCGTCGCCCGACGGGTGGTCGACACCGTTCAGGACGGCCACCAGGTGGTGGTGGTGGTCTCGGCGATGGGCAACACCACCAATGAGCTGCTCGCGCTCGCCCGCAGTGTCACCCCGTCGCCGGGTCGCCGCGAGCTCGACCTGCTCGTGAGTGTCGGTGAGCGCGTGAGCATGACCTTACTCGCAATGGCCATCCACGATCTCGGCGTGCCCGCACGCTCCTTCACCGGCAGCCAGTCGGGCATCATCACCGACAACAACCACGTCGCCGCCAGGGTCGAAGAGGTCCGTCCCCACCGGCTGTTCGCCGCGCTCGACACGGGCCACGTCGTCATCGTCGCCGGCTTTCAGGGCGTGAGCCGTGGAGGCGAGGTCACCACCTTGGGACGGGGTGGCTCCGACACGACCGCAGTGGTGCTCGCAGCAGCGCTCGGCGCTGAGTGGTGCGAGCTGTGCAGCGATGTCGATGGCATCTTCACCGCCGATCCCCGCGTGGTGCCCGCTGCCCGCCGACTCGACACCCTCCCCCTCGACGCCGCGGTGGCCCTGTCCCGTGGAGGCGCCAAGGTACTCCATGCCCAGGCCGTTGAGCTGGCCCGCACTCTGGGGGTTCAGCTCCATGCTGCGGCCACCCGGCGGCCGTCGGGCAGCGGCACCCGCCTTCCCCCCGGCCCCTCGCCTTCGTCCACCATGGGGGTCACGCCCGACACCGCACTGGTGCTCCATGAGCTGGCCGACCTGTCTGAACTACCGCCAGATGTGGCCGGCGCGGTGGTCCACGTGAGGCCCGGTCTCCATGGCGATGTGCAGGTCTGGCTCGACACGCGCAACCTTCCCGAAGCCACCGCCCAGTCGGCAGGCCGTCCCATCGCTACCGTCACAGCCGTCGGGCGGGCGCTCGTAGTCGACCCCACCCAGACCGCCGTGGCACTCACTGCGAGCCGCTGCGTGCCGATCGAGACCTGGTGGGCCAGCGGCGAGTCCATCATCTTCAGTGTGGCGCGAGAAGACGCAAACACGCTCACCCAGGCCCTCCACGCCGCGCTGGTCCCTAAACGACCCCATACGTAGTGCAACACGGTGCAACACGGTGCAACACGGTGCAACACGGTGCACCTGTGAACCACCCATCGGCATTGCAGAAGGAGGGGCTGGACCGTAGGTTCCACGGATGACGGGCACCAGACCGTGCCCATCCCCTCGCCCCCGGGAGCGTCGCGATGAACCCCACCAATGAGGGCCCCGTCTGGCAGGACTCAATGTTCCGCCAGTTCCTCAACCCGCCCAACTGGTTCACCGCGGCCAGCATGTTCTGCGGAATGTACGCCATCGTGCTCGCCAGTGGGCTGGAGGGCGAAGCGAACTTCTACCGCGCGGGGCTGATGATTCTGTTCGCCGGAGTGTTCGACACCATCGATGGTGGGGTCGCACGGCTGACGAAGACCGGCTCCGACTTTGGCGTACAGCTCGACTCTCTCGTCGACGTGGTGTCGTTTGGCATCGCGCCTGCGTTTCTGCTCTACGCCTGGGGCGCCCAGTCGCTCGGCACCGTGGGCCTGGCCGGCGCCTTTGTCTACGCGCTGTGCGCCACCTTCCGCCTTGCCCGCTTCAACACCAAGGCCGACGGCACCAAGTCGGCGTGGAGCGAGGGCCTCACGGTCACGATGGCGGGCGCTGCCGTCGCCAGCACCGTCATGGCCCACGCCACCACGGGCGGTGCGCTGCAGCAGCCGGTCGGGGCGCTGTTGATGGCCCTCGTGCTCGGCTTCTTGATGGTGTCTTCGGTGCCATTTCGAGGCTGGAAGACCCTCCAGATACGGCCCCGCGACCTCACCGCCGTCGCCATCACGCTCGGCCTCACCCTGGTGATATCGGTGCGCTACGACATCTCGTGGGCCTTTTTCCTGTGCAACCTCGTGTACTCCGCCTCCGGCCCCGTGGAGGGGCTGCTCACGCGACGCTGGCGGGTCACCGACCACGAGCAGCCCGTGCGGATGGACGGCTCCGCAGCCGGCTGAGACCCCTGCACCTCACGACAAGCGCAAGCTCGGCCCATCATCGTCGAGGAAGAAGTCGGTGATGAGGTCCTTGCTGGGATCGACCGCGTAGCCAGTCAGGTCGGTGACGCCAGCAGCAGCGAGCACCTCATCGTCGAGGTGGAAGTTGCCGCCGTTGGCGCGATCGGTGGGGTCGACCAGCAGCACGGCGTGTGCGGCGTCGGCCATGATGTCGGGAGTACGAGACTGGCTCACCACAATCTCCCCGCCAAGCAGATTGCGCACCGCCGCCGTAGCGATGGCCGTGCGGGGCCACAGCGCGTTGATGGCGACCTTGCCCTTGAACTCGCCCGCCATGCCGAGCACACACAGGCTCATCCCGTACTTGGCCATCGTGTACGCGCAGTGGTCCTGGAACCAATGGGGCGCCAAATTGATGGGCGGGCTGATGTTGAGGATGTGGCCGTGGTCACTCTTGAGCAGGTGGGGCAGCGCGGTGCGGCTGCACAGCCAAGTGCCACGGGCGTTGACGCTGTGCATCAGGTCGAACTTCTTGACGGGCAGGTCGAGGGTGCCGCGAAGGTCGATGGCACTGGCATTGTTGATGAGGATGTCGATGCCGCCGAAGCGATCGACACCTGCCTGCACCGCCGCCGCCACCGCGTCGGGGTCCCGCACGTCAACGATGCAGGGGAGTGCCTGACCGCCCGCGGCTTCGATCTCTTTGGCAGCGGTGTAGATGGTGCCCGGCAGGCGGGCATGGGCGGTGGCCGTCTTGGCGGCAATCACAATGTTGGCGCCATCTCGAGCAGCCCGCAGAGCAATGGCTTTGCCGATGCCGCGGCTGGCGCCGGTAATGAAGAGGGTGAGGCCGGAGAGGTCAGTGCGCGTGGCCATGTGGAAGCTCCTAGTCAAACGGATCGTCGCTCCGAGCTATCATCATGTCCGTGGGCAGACTCGCGCTTCAACCCCGCAGCAAGCCGTCTGTTCACGAGGCCCGCAGATCTGATGCCCGTCTCGTGGGTCCACAACACGAGCCGACCCAGACTTGCACCCCGAACGGACCCCCGCTTGCTTGACCTACTGCTACAAATTCTCGACCGCTTTGTACCGGATTCACGTCGCCAAGATCCGGTCGAGTTGCGTCAGAGCTACCTGATAGTAAGTCTTCTGCTCATCATTATCGTCACCCTCCCCGTCAACATCTTCCAACAGGTGCTGACCGAGAGATGGTGGCTGCTGTCGTTTTCACTCACTACCGTCGCGGTCTACACCAGCGCGCTGCTCACCTACAAGCGCCGTGCATTGCACTCCCTGACCGCCCAAGTCCTTCTGGTGTGGGGCTTTGTCGGCATCCTGGGCACGTCTGCGATGTCCGGTGGCATCTACAGCCCAGTGATGCCGTTCCTCGCTCTGTTGCCCTTGCTTGCGCTGGCGCTTCGAGATCGGAGGTCTGCGGTCCTCTGGATTGTAAACAGCGGTATCGGAATCGCTGGAATGGCCGTGGCAGCAATGTTTCAGCTCGACATGCGGGCCGATGCTGCCGTCTTCGAGACGCCGATTCCCGTGGCGGTCAACCTGCTGCTGATGCTGGCCTACGCTGCCGGCTTTGCCTGGTTTCTGGAGTCGCTCAACACCCTGCACCGCGATCAGCTCGTTGAAAAGCGCATCCAAGCCGACGATGCAAATGCCGCCAAGAGCGAGTTCTTGGCAAACATGAGCCATGAGCTGCGCACCCCCATGAACGGTGTGCTCGGTCTCACCGAAATCGTACTGATGGATGAGCAGCTCGCCCCTCAGCACCGCGCACGACTACATACGGTGCTTCAGTCCGGCCGCGCGCTCGTCGACCTGCTCAATCACATCCTCGACCTGTCGAAGGTCGAAGCTGGCCAGCTCGTGCTTGAGGATATTCCCTGGAGTCCCCACCGCGTGATGCGCGATGTGGAGTGTCTCTTCGGCGAAGTGGCCCGACGCAAGGGACTGGATCTGTCCCTCCACACTTCACCGGAGGGGCTGCCGGACTGGGTGAGAGGCGACCCCACCCGGGTGCGGCAGGTGCTGTGCAACCTCGTGGGCAACGCAGTCAAGTTCACGGAGCACGGCACGGTTCGCATCAGTCTTGAGGCGCAGGCAGACCACATAGTCGTTTCCGTCAAAGACTCGGGGCCTGGCATCTCCACCACTGTGCAGGCCCGCATCTTCGAGCCATTCAGCCAAGCCGATGCCTCCACAGCGCGGCGCCACGGCGGCACCGGCCTGGGCCTCACCATCTGCCGACGTCTCACCACCATGATGGGAGGGGACATCGAACTGGACAGCATTATCGGCGGCGGAAGCACATTTCGCTTCCGGCTTCCCATCCACCGCTGTCCCCCACCTTCCAACCGAGAAGAGCAGTCGAACAGTCGCATCGCACAGCCCCCCCAGACTGGCTTCGAGTCCCAGGCCGCGCAGTCAACGTTCCTCCTCGCCGACGGCCTCCGGCGCCGCGTTCTGCTGGTCGAAGACGTCGAGGTGAATCGCATGGTGGCCACCACGATGCTCGAACAGCTGGGCTTTTCGGTCGACAGCGCAGAAGACGGCGCCCGTGGGCTGGCCACCATCCTGGGCGACCCCACCTACGATCTGGTGCTCATGGACTGGCACCTCCCCGAGATGGACGGCCTTGAAGTCACGCGCTTGGTGCGACTCGCAGGACACAAGCTCCCCATCGTCGGACTGAGCGCAAGCGTGCGGCCAGAAGAGCGCATCCAAGCCATGCAGGCTGGTATGGACGACTTTCTCGGCAAGCCGTTCAGCCGCCAAGCACTGGAGGCCACCCTCTCCCGCATGTTCGAACCCACCCCTACCGGTGACCTAACCAGCGGGGAGACCGAGCGAAGGCAGGACTGAGTCTCCCCACACATCGACTGGAACACCGTTGAGCACGGCATTTCCGCAAGCTGGATCGAGGTCGTCGGGGTCGGTGAGAACGTTCATGCTCGCCCCCTCCACGGCCGAAGCCACCCGCAAGCGCACTCCTTGTTGACGCTGGCCAAAGCCGTGAGGGAGGCACACCACCCCAGGCATCACGGAGTCGGACACTTCGAGCGGTACGGCCACTTGCCCCACATCGCTCTCCACAGTCACGGTCATCCCGCCAGACAGCGCATCACGGCTGGCGTCGTCGGGGTGCATCAGAAGTGTGCAGCGCGGCTTGCCCTTCACGAGACGCGGGCTGTTGTGGAGCCACGAGTTGTTGCTCCGGAGGGACCGTCGGCCGATGAGCCTGTAGCGACGGGGACTCTCGGCAGGCTCGATACTTCTGTGGAGGCGCGCGAGGTCGGCCACCAGCAGCGGTGGCGCGAGGTCCACCCGCTTGTCCTTGGTGAAGAGGCGGTCTGGAAGACGGGGCTCGAGCGGACCGAGATCGATCCCGTGGGGGGCATCTCGGAGGCGTCGGAGCGACAGTCCACCCAAGCCGAGACGTCCGCCGTAGGGCCCGGTGCGCAGAGCTGCATCCAGCACACCACTCGGTCCCAGAGCACCTCGAATGGCTCGCTCTGCGCGGTCTCTGGGACCTTGGCGAGTGGACAGTCGCTTCTCCAGCTCGAGCATCACCTCCCAGTCATGGCGCTCATCGGGACCGCGAGGCAGCATCGGCGGAGACCACTTGGCAGTGTTTCGGACTGCGATGGCATGGAACACGAGGTCGTAGTGGTCGCGGGTGAGCGGACTGGCGGGCGGCAGGATGACGTTGGCGCTGCGGGTGGTCTCGTTGATGTAGTGGTCGAGACTCACCATGAAGTCGAGCTTATTGAGGGCGCGCGACAGCCGAGGACCGTCGGGATTCGATGACACCGGGTTGCCGGCCAAGGTGAGCAGCGCCCGAATCTGACCTTCTCCCGGAGTCTCCATTTCCTCGGCCATCACGCCCACGGGCAGCTCCCCGCCCACCTCGGGAAGCCCGCGCACTCGGCTCTTCCAGCGACCGTGGCTACCCGGCTGGCTGATGCCGAACACACCCTTCACGATGTCGACGGCCGGACTCGTGAACATCGCGCCACCGGGCCGGTCGAGGTGTCCGGTGACCGCATTGAGTGCGAGGATGAGCCACTGGCACACCGCCCCGAAGGACTGGGTGGAGGTGCCCATGCGCCCGTAGATGACGGCGCGCTCTTCAGTCGCCAGACGCACCGCCAAGTCCTCCACCACCTCGGCAGGCACCCCCGTCACGGACGCCGTGCGCTCGGGAGTGAGCTCGGCCACACCGCTTGCGAGCACATCGAGACCCGACAGCGGCAGCTTTGCGGTGCGGACCAGCCCGCGCTTGAAGATGACCTGAAGCATCGACGCCAGGAGCAGGGCATCGGTACCGGGCTGGATGAAGTGGTGGGCGCTGGCGAGTCGGGCGGTCTCGGTGCGGCGGGGGTCGAACAGCACGACCGACCCCCCACGCTTGACAATGCCCTTCAGACGGGCTTTTACATCACCTGCGCTCATGAGGGAGCCGTTGCTGGCTGCGGGGTTGGCGCCCAGCATCACCATGAATTGCGTGCGGTCGATGTCGGGCACCGGGAGGAGGAGCTGGTGGCCCAGACACTGATGCGACACGAAGTGGTGAGGCAGCTGGTCGACCGACGTGGCGCTGAAGCGGTGGGGCGTGCGCAGGGCGCGGATGAGGTAGAGCCCGAAGAGCACGTTGCCGTAGTTGTGCACGGTCGGATTGCCCGAGTACACCGCCAGTGCGGCATTCCCGTGGTCATCCCGGACCTTGCGTAGGCCTGCTGCAGCCACATCCAGCGCTTCGTTCCACGACGCGGTTCGCCACCGGTCCCCGTCCCGAATCACGGGCTGACGCAGACGGTCGGGATCGTCGTGGAGGTCCTGCAGCGCGACGGCCTTGGGACAGATGTGGCCCCGAGACAGGGGGTCGTCGGGGTCGCCAGCGATGCGGGTGATGCGGTCACCGTCGAGCTCAATGCGCAGACCGCACATCGCCTCACACAAGTGGCAGGTGCGAAGGTGGGTACGACGCATTCAGGCCTCGGGCACGAAAAGGGTCGGGGAAACGGCCTGACCTCCGACCCAAGATATTCGAGTGGGCTGACGGCGTCTATCGGTCCCCTTCTTCGTTCGCCGAGCCCCTCGTGAGAGACGCGGTGACCCGCCAGTCGCCGACAGCATCAGGAATACGCGCATAGGCAGTGTCTTCGTCGAGTGCTGGAAAGTCCACCTCGTCGACCACGGTGCCTCTGGGATCGACCAGAGTGAGCGTCTCGCCCGAGTTCGAGAGCCGGAACGGCGCCCTGAGGTCGTCCGCATCGTTCCCAACGTCCCCAGCTGCGGTCACCACAAGCCGGCCGCCCGGCCCCACCACGGTGTCGGCGGGAAGGGTCCAGCCCACGCCGTCTTCCCAGTCATCGGACAGCTGCCAGCCGCCCAGGTCCACCCCCACAATCTCCAAGCTCACCAGCTCCAGCCAGTCGCCCTCATCGTCGTCTCCCGCCGCCATCACCTCGTTGAGTACCACCTGGAGCTGCGGCTCCGTGCCATGTCCACTGTCTCGGGCAGCCCGCGCATCCCAGGCCGTGTCGTTGAGACGCGCCCGACTGCAGCCCACCAGTCCAAGACACAGCAAACCCGCTCGCATGGTCACTCCTCAGGGCCGCGCAAGCGGGTCGATGGGGGTTGTGGCCACAGCGCCTTGCAGGTTGACCTCAAGATGCAGCCCCACCATCAGGTGCTCGCGCTCCGCCCGGGCACCCGCTAGCTGAGTGACAGCCACTTGCCGGTCATATCGCTCCACCAGGGCCATCATCCGGGCCGGCGCCTGCTCCGCTTGAAGCGGCCACGGCACGCCCGCCGCCACCCGCAGCACATGCGTAAGGTCACCCTCGTAGTCGACACTTTCATCAATCCTATCGAATCGAACCAGCCCGGTGAGCGGCACACCTGGAGCCACCGCCACCCACACACTGGACCCTCGGGGCTCCCGCAGGCTGTCCGCGCCGACGCCATAGGTGCGCAGGTGCTCCACCGCGCCCTGCACAGGCCCAAAGGCGGAGGACATGCGCCCGCCCAGCCGATGGTCTCGCGCCAGGCCCAGTCCCCGAGAGCCATCGCGCGCAAACACGGTGACCTCCAGCGCATTCGGCGCCACCGCAGACGTCAGTGGCCGCGCGACCACCAGCGCCGAGGTGTTCAAGCCCGTGTTTCGCTCCCGACGGGCCAGGCCCTCGCCGGTACTGGTCGACACCGCGACCGAAGTCCAGGCATCCAAGGAGGTCCAGGCGAGGGTGCCGCCGATGTCGGAGCGGTCCTGCCAGCCACTTTCTTCGGCGAATCCTGCCGCCACAGCGCGGTGCCCCCAGGCGAGGTTCGAGCTGACTACCCACAGGTCATCCACCAGCCCGCCTGCCACCACAAGGCCCAGCTCTGGCACCTTCAGCCGAGCCTCTGCCACCTCCACCCGTGGCACCAACGCTTCGCCGTCCACCCCGATGTAGGAGTCCTCACCGCCACTGCGCACGGTTCCCAGAATCACCCGGGCACCCACGTCTTGCTGCTCCAGGCCGAGCGACAGGCGTGCGCGGGGCAAGGTGAGCGCCCGATCCACCCCTCCCGACGGCCAGTGTCGCTCGAAGCGTCCGGCCATCGAGGCTCCCACCGCGAGGCAGTCCGACGACCCCGCACCACCCATGGGGTCGGGCACCACCGAGGTCCACAGGGCCCCACACAGCAACAGCGGGTTCATGGGTGATGCTCCACGGCATCGCGGACACCCAGCACCGGTCCATGGCTGGACAGCAAGCCCACAAACAGCGCGTGGTCGGCAATCAGACGCTTGTGGTCCGTCCCCGTGTCGCGCAGCAGCTCCTCGACCAGAGCGTCGGGACCGCCTCCCTCCTGGATGTCATCGCGGATGGCCTTGCCGCTGTCCCGCCCGTCCACCACCCCGCCGCGCAGGTGAGAGCGCGCCAGCACTCCACCCAGGTCGGCACCGAGGTCGGCGAGGTCCGTCTCATCCAGGTCGCCATCCATCCACTCCTCGATCACCTTCGATCGCTCCACGTCCTGAAACCAAGCGTGCTTGCTGAGAGACTTGAAGCACAGACGCCCGAGGCAACCGTGGGCCGCGAGAGGGTCGGCATCGGCCCGAGTCCACATGGTCCGAGCCGCGCGCATGACCCGCTGGCCGTTGTTTTCGAAGACCCCCGGAGCTTCGATGGCCCGACCGGGCAGCGCGATGGGGTCGAGCACTTCCCGCACATCGAGCAGTGCATCGTCCTGAGGGCCTTCGTCGCCTCGGTCGACCACCGCAGAAAAGCGGATGGCCGGCATGGAGCTGATGCCGCGCCCGTAGCGCCGGGCCACATCGAGCACCCGAAAGCCGGGGGGAAGGTCGTCGCGCATGGTGTCAATGACATCCGCGAACAGTCGGGCCTCTTCGGGAGTCAGGGCCGCCACTTCGTCTAGAATCAGAGCCATGCGCCGCTGGTCCTCCACCACAGGCGCCTCGCGGTCGAGCCGGCTCTGCGCAGGCCCCTCGTCGCGGGCCTCTTCCAAGAGCTCTTCGATGAAGCGTCCGTCGGGGCTCTCGTCGAGCGCTCCCACAACAATCGTCTCCGAGTAGCGCTCGACCAGCGCGGAGACCGCATCTTGACGGCACTCGGCCGAACAGCCCGGGAGCTGTGCCGTCAGCGTGTGCATTCCAAGAGCCGCTCGGCGCACGTCGAGCAGCCATGGTCCCCAGCCTGCGGCGTCGAGGTCCACGAACTCCACCGGCTGCGCCACCTCGAGAGGGTCTGCAACGGCGGTGGTGGCCAGCGTGCTGCAGTTTTCGGGGTGCGGGTCGCCCACCACCAACACCGCAGTCGACGCCGCATTGGACAGAAATGAAGTGCGGGGCCGGCTGGGATCTGGCCGCGCGAGCTCGGCGAAGTACCAGGGCACCGTGCCGCGCAAGAAGGCGTAGGGGTCGCCCGCCATCGCGGCGTACTTGTCGGCCACGAGGCCCGCTTCCCGCGACAGAAACACCCGGTCGGCTGTGACCAGCACCTCGCGCATCCGCTCTGCGCGGGCCAGCTCCGGGTCCACGTCCATGCAGCCGGTGCCCCAGACGAGGCACCCCCAGAGCAGGGGCATGGCGGGTGTGGGCCAAGTCATGCCCCACGATACCGGCACCCAGTGACAGTTCGGTGACAGCGGGATGTCGAGCGCGTTGAGGTTCTCCGAAGCCGACCCGGGACCCACGTCAGTAGGGCTTCTCGCCAACCCAGTTGCCCGGAGGGTCGTAGTCGCACATCCAGATCTCCCCCGCGTTCCCCGGGCACACGACCATCGCGCAGCCCACGCGCTCGGTGGAGTCCCAGACCAGCTGGGTGTAGTGCCCGCACTGCTGCCCAGAGTCGCACGAGTTGGAGTCGTAGTCGTAGAAGTCGCCCTCGCTCGCCCATCCATCAACGACCTGCTGCACGTTGCTTTCGTAGCTCGACCAGTACAGGTTCTCGCCGAAGGGCGAGCTGTAGTCGTGCTCCATCATGCAGCCAGACTCAGCCAAACCAGTGGCCCACTCGAGCGCAATCGCAGCAAGGTCGTCGTCCCACACCAAGTCGGGCACCCCCACGGTCGCCCGGACAGCATTGTGGGCCGCCACCATGCCCTCCATGCCCGGCGTCTCCCCGCCATAGGAGCCTCCGCCATCCGAGCCGCCGCCGTCTTCGCCTTCGGAACCGGTGTCCAGCCCAGAGTCAGACTTCAGCTCGAAGCATCCAGAGGTCGCACCGAGTAGTAAAGCGCCGAAAGCTGCCTTCCAAGTCCGCATTCCATTCTCCTGTTGGGCCTTGCCGCCCACCCTACCCCGCAAGCCGGACCCCGGGACCCCCGACGCCCACAAGAACGTCCTCCAGCGCGCCCCGCGCATCCACACCCCGCCCCCACACCAAACTGTTTCAGCGAAACACTTCGCCTGACACACCGCCGTACCAGAGCGGTACAACGTCCATTCTTTTGCGCGTGCGCAGGCAATCAATATGCGGGCACGGTTCTTGCGATCATCTCTCTCAAGCCAGAGCACGTGCCCCCGCAAAGACCCGGGGCGTTGTGCACGGAGGATCCATGGAAAACTTCACCCCGATTGCCTCCACAGTAGGGGGCCTGCTCATCGGCCTAGCCGCGTCACTGATGTTGCTGCTCCACGGCCGAATCGCTGGCATCAGCGGCATCGTCGGCGGACTGCTCAAGCCTCGGGCGGGCGACATGAGCTGGCGCCTGCTCTTCGTGAGCGGACTCATCGCCGGCGGACTCGCCTTCGCATTCAACCGCCCCGAAGTGGTCGCCGATGACCTCGACCGCTCCCTCGTCGCCATCGCCGCCGCCGGCCTGCTCGTAGGAGTCGGTACCCGCATGGGCAGCGGCTGCACCAGCGGCCACGGAGTGTGTGGACTCTCCCGCTTCTCGGTCCGCTCCGCAGTCGCGGTCGCCACCTTCATGACCACAGGCATCATCACCGTGTGGTTCAGCCAGCAGGTGCTCAGGGGCGAGCTGTGAACGCCACGCCACCCAACCGGCACGTCATAGGTCTGACAGGAACCACCATGTTCAACGCCAATCTCGTGGCCCAATCCACCTACCTTGGTCTCGGCGCCCTCTTCGCCCTCGGGCTCGGGGTCTCGGGCATGACCCAACCCAGCAAGGTCGTAGGCTTCCTCGACCTCACCGGCGCGTGGGACCCCAGCCTGGCATTCGTGATGGGAGGTGCCATCGCCATTCACCTTGCGCTTTACCGCTGGATCCTCAAGCGTTCGTCCCCTTTGTTGGCGGTGCGATTTGGCATTCCCACCCGCCGCGACATCACCCCGCGGCTCGTGGGGGGGGCCGCCCTGTTCGGGATCGGCTGGGGTCTTAGCGGTCTGTGCCCGGGGCCGGCCCTGGTGGGAATTGGCGCGCTGAACCTCAACGCCATCGTGTTCGTCGTCGCCATGGTCGTGGGGATGCAGGGCTTTCATATGGCGGACAAGGCGGCGGCCGAGAAGCCCTGAGAGCGACAGAGTCCCGCACGGGACTTGCTTCGTATCCGAGCCCCACTCGACTCCCACCTGGCTGAGGCGCCCATGCCGACACTCCTCCAACGCTTCGTCCCCGCTGCCCGGTGGATGCCCGCCTACCAGCGCAAGGACCTTCGAGGCGACCTCTCCGCCGGCCTTACCACCGCGGTCATGCTGGTTCCCCAAGGCATGGCCTACGCAATGCTCGCCGGCCTCGACCCCATCATTGGGTTGTACGCGTCGGTCGTGCCGGTGCTGCTCTACGCTGTGCTCGGCACCTCTCGCCAGCTCGCGGTCGGCCCGGTCGCCATGGTGTCGTTGCTGGTGGCCAGCGGAGTGGGCACCATCGCCGGTGACGATCCTGCGGCCTACCTCACTGCGGCCGTCATGCTTGCC
>Ga0315322_10001294_pt1 | contig 19377 bp, 15 predicted proteins | sample M110021515metaG_FD_203461 | JGI IMG/M metagenome (GOLD analysis project Ga0315322, IMG submission 203461) | Ammonia-oxidizing marine archaeal communities from Monterey Bay, California, United States - M1 100m 21515 | ecosystem: Environmental > Aquatic > Marine > Intertidal zone | place: USA...
CTAGTTCCCTTCTTGCTTCTGAGTCTAAATGGAAATAAGTGGGGTCGCGGTAATGAAGATGAAAACCACGATGTCCAGAAAATGTAACTTGTAAATGCTCCTCCTTAAATCCAAAATCTGGCTGCAGGAAATCATTCCATAGCGACCATGCTTGCTCTTGGATTACTTCAATCATACCAGGGAAATCTTTGTCTGTGACACCCGGTAAGTGATCACCATCTAGATCGAAAATTAAATCCGCTCCTAACCACTCCTTATCGTCCATTTTCAACTCATGTGGGCGCTTCCAATATGCAGTTGAGTAAAAACAGGAGTGCTGGGGTCTTTCGCAAATGAAATTTCTTACGCTTTCCATGTCTGAAAATGATTTGTGCCTAAGGGGGCTGCCTCCACCAAATGGAATAAACATCCACTCCCTTGTTCGTAACCGAGGCGGAGTCCACATTTGTGCGGTGCGATAGTACTGAGTAAATCGATGTGCAAATCTAGCCCAGCCCGAAATAGTACCACCTCATACGCAGGTAGATAGCGGATGCCTTTGAATCTTCACTCTTTCCAGAAGCGAGTATCTCTTTGAATTTCAACAGTAGCAGTGTCAGCCCCAGTCTGTTCAACATAATGCTCCCAACAGAAGTAATTCTTGTCAACAACCATTGCTTCTCCAAATGTTAGGCGCGTCCCACATGAGTGGCAACGCGGTCCTAGTTCGCCATTTGGAGTTTGAGCAAGTTGGATATGGTCGTGTGGCATTATTCTCCCTCAGTATGGCGTGGTAGCATGAAGTCTTTGAATGTGGCGTCACCATTTGACATCAGAAGTACTATCGCACAATGAGATCAGGTCTAGGGCTACCTCGCAAGATTCAGAGACTTCTGTTAATTCGTCAGTTAAAAATCGTTCAAGTACAGGTATCGCCCTTCTATCCCCTATCGCGCCTAAAGCTTCTGCTGCCTCATGTCGAACCATAACATGCTCGTTACTATCACTTAGTACTTCGATCAAAGTTGGTACTGACAAGGGGTCTTGCATTTGTCCAAGAACATATGCCAGTTCATGACGCAATAACGCACTTGTAGATGAAAAGGCATCACAAAGAGCCCTGATTGATTCAGGCGAGCGTTCATTCCTTAGTCTAAACAATGACCGCATTCTTAGAAACATTTTCGAGTCTTCATCCAACAGTATTTTCCTTAAATCAGGAATACTTTTGTTTTCTGAAGGTGGAGCTGGGTCAACCGAACCATATTCTGAAACTCCAGGAATACGATCGTCGGTTGCCATTGAATCACTTCTCAGTTGAACCGATGAATTGTAATTCATCAACATTAAAATCAGAATCGATTAATCCAATACGTTGTCCTTCTTTCAAGAATAGTCTAATCGATTCACGACCCTCTGGCTTGTAATCTATAGTGCGCTCATTTACGTACATGGTGACGAATTCCCTATTTGTTTCATCATCGATTCCACGACCCCACTTCTTAGCGAATTCTAACGCTTCATCTGGATTGGTAATGGAGTGCTCGATACTCATTTTTGTATACATAGTCACATCTTCCATCATCTTTTGACCAAGATCCCTACGTACTACGTTGCCACCAAGTGGCATCGGAAGACCTCCTGTCTTTTCATTCCACCAAACGCCTAAATTGACAAGAACATCGAGGTCGTGTTCGACATATGTTAGTTGCCCTTCATGGATAATCAGTCCCGATTTATACGTATCATCCAATATACGAGGTATTATCTCATCGAAAGGTACCACTTCATACTCTAAATCTCCCCAGCATAATCTTATTCCCATGTAGGCGCTAGTTTTCAGCCCAGGTATTGCTATTGGGTTGGATTTCGCCTCTTCTTCAGATACACCTTTTTTACAAACGATCATCGGCCCATAACCCTCCCCCATGGAGGCGCCGCAATTCATTAGGGCATAATCATTAGCGATATCTGGGAATGCGTGAATACTAACTGCTGAAACTTCTAATTCTTTGCGCATTGCACGATGGTTAAGTGTTTCAATATCTTGTAATTCATGGACGAAATTATATCCCGGTGTAGGGAATGCATTAGTGGTCATGGCATGGAACATAAATGCATCATCCGGATCCGGTGAATGCCCTATGCGAACTATAGTATTGCCATTGTCATCTAGTGGGAGGCCGGTTGCCATGATTTGGCCGACCGGCGACCCTTAGAAAAGGTCACCGACAAAGGGTGTCAATGGCATGCCTTTCCAAACTTCTTCAAACGCCAATAATTATACGGCCATGGAGTGATAAAACCGACAAGAAGCATAATTGGCATAGCCCACCAAGTCAGCATTGCTCCGCCTGTCATCAAATAATCTGAAATATTCATTGATGATTCCATGGCAATCATGGATATGAATGACATTCCTATTGCGACTTTGAATCCCTCGTATAGCCCCATTTGCTTGGACATAATTACGGTTTCAAGTGCTATTGAAGTCAATAAACCATTGATTATTGCCAAGATCATAATACTCATTGTACTCCATCCTGAATCTGTAAAAACAAATTGGAATGCGGCAATTGTTCCAAAGTCTCCGATTGAACATCCAATTAGGCACCACATCGTATTACGAGCAGATTGTTTCCATACGCCTGTGTCGCTCCAATTAAAATCCAAACCTAAACCATCTACTGTGTATCCAGATTCCCTAATCGCAACAGATATAATTTCTCGACCGGCTCCATTGGACTGGACAATTGCAGTAGAATTTTCATGCGACACCGTGACCGAATTTACACCTTCAATAGAAATTATTGCGTCGTGGACTGTATTTTCACAAGACTTGCAAGTCATCCCGCCGACGTTCATAGTAATGGTATCAGATACTGACACACTACCGTCCATGCTACAGCCAAAGGAATAGGGTTTTTGAATAAGTGGTATCCTAATTCACTTATGGCACTACGATTAATCTAGGTAAAGAGGTAACTTTTGCATATTTCCTCCGTCAAACTTTCAAGGTAGCGCATTCTACATCGGTTAAGGGGAGCGTATGTTAAGCAGAACATTACTCCTATCTATTACAGCGATTTTTCTTCTATCGCCTGTTTCAGCGAACATTCCTACTGGATTAACATACATGGATTCCACATGGTCATCCTCAGAAGAAGATTCAGGTAGTTTACTTGCACTCAACTTCAACAACACAATTCTTGCATCTGTACACAATGATGATGTGATTTTATTCAACGCCAATACTTTGGAAAAACTGGCCACCTTCAACTTTGACAAGGTTTCAGCAATCGAGTTTTCTCCAAACGGTTCCACTCTTGCTGTAAACAAGGCTGCTAGTGTTCAAGTAAAGGAGTCTATCAAATTGATAGATGTTCACTCGCTAACAATCCGCGCAAATAGTGCATTGGCAGATGATAGGGCCACAGATATTGCCTGGAGCCCTAGTGGCGATGTTCTAGCTGCGCCCGGCCCGGAAGGCGATGTTGAATTATATCGATATGAGGATTTATCGATTAAAACAACATTACACGGAGTTCATAATGTAGATGTAACATGTATAGATTATCGTTCAGATGGTGAGTATCTAATTACCGGAGATGAATCGGGTCGTTATGCTATATGGAATTCACAGGGAGTCAGGCAAAATGAGTACCGCGAATTTGGTAACGAATTAGTGGATTGTAAATTTAGCCCCGACGGGCAAGATATCATTCTATTAGATGCTAAAGGAAAATTGATGTCACGGACATTTTCTGGATCTGAAAATCATCAAGTAACTATTGATGGTGCTAAGAAAGTGATGTTTTCCGATATTGCCACCAGGATGCAGGTTGCTGTAGAATCTGATGACTTTCGCGGACTACTCACTTATGATTACGACACGTTCGAAGAAATAAAGCGCACGACATTTTTCCATAAAGTAGAGGATTTAGAGTATGTTGATGATGAGTTTGGCCGTTTGCAAACGTTATTTGTATCCGGAGGTACTGGCGAAGTAGCTGTTTACCAACGTGAATCAATACCTGAAGGTTTCAACCAACCTGGTGCCGATTTAGATGGCGATACTATTCCAGATAATCTCGACTTAGACGATGATGGAGATGGCATAATTGATGAGTGGGACAATGACATAGGATGCGATGCTCCACCTGAAACCCCATGTTCCCGTTATCCTGCGATATCAAAAATACGCCAGGTAACAATAGATATTGGCGATTCGTTCGAGATCTCAGATAGTATTACTTTACCAACCGAATATTCTAGCCATATTAGAAATCTTAGTCGCATTGCGATTGCTGCAGATCAAATATTGAGTGCACATGAAACCGAACTTTTCGCTGAGGCGATGTGTGCGAATATGGATCACAGTGATATCATTGAACAATGGCGTGAATCGATAACGATATCGAATGGTGAACTCGGAGATGCAACGGTTACTTGCATACTTGAATCAGGGATGGAATTGATTAAAATCGGAGATTCGACAACTCAAATCAAATTAACAATAGTGACTACTTTCGACTATGAAAGTAAAATCACATTACCATTGGACATAGCATTACTCGAGCAACCCCCTCCAACTGAAGGGTCGATTGCTTGGCTCGCACCTGCGCACCCGATGGCAGTACATTTTTCCGGTGATGAAGCAGTTTCGATGGACATACCACTTTGGTGGAACAATGGTGATTCGACTGCGGCAGTAACCTTGGAGAAGGTCGTAATCGTTGAACCTACGATATTAGAAAATCTAATCTCATGGGGTACCCACCCTGCCGCATTTGTATTTTATCTAGGGTCGGTTTTTGTTTTCGCATTGGTTTTGATTAGAAGAGACAATGCTATCGACATAGACCTCAGTGAAGACGAGGATGATGAAGAGACGATTGAGGAAGAAACATCTGTACATGAGGATACAAGTGATGTGATCGAAGAACAAACTCCAGAGCAAGATGAGGAGCCGGTAAAAACTACAAGAAAACCTCCAGCGAAAAAGAGGAAAATGTATACTACGACCGTCGAGGAAAATATATTGCCCAAGAAGCGAAGAACTTCAACTACTGCTGCCGCAACTACTGCAACGAGTACGATAAAATCCAAGCGTAAGCGCATTGGTTCCGTGGAAAAAGAAACTCCAATCATTACTAAACGAAGGGCTGTTGCTCCTGTGGCGAAATCTGTAAAGACTAGGCGTGTTAAAACCCAAGTTCTGCCTGAAGTAGATAAAGAGGTTGAAGAAATTATAGAAAAACCCGATGTCATACCGGAAAAAACAGAAACGGTCGAAAGTAAACCTAAGGCTGAACAAACTGAAGAAAAAAAGAAGAAACGTAAACCTGTTAAGAGGAAAAATAAATCTTCATCAACGAGTAAAAAAATCGATGAAAACAAAATGCAGAAAGATTTGGTTTCGGATTTCCTTACCGATGAATAATTACCAAGCCATTGTAGGTTCTTCTAGCATCCCACAGGCATCTTCCAGAAATAATCTGAGACCGATCATGTCTTCAGGGTCGATTCGATTGATTACCTCGCCAAAGTATCTCTCCAATCTATCAATGCTCTGGGATGATTTCCTACTACTTATTCTAATTACAGCGTCGCGTACATCCTTATCGTTTTCAAATGCAGTCAAACGGCCCAATAATGCTGCGAAAGCATTCCTTACGAGTTCTATATCAGAATCCTTCCTCGCAGCAAATACTCCGAAGACCATGGGATGTCCGCTAACTGTTAACCATTCTGCGCCAAGGTCCATCTTTACCAATTCGGGGTAATCTCTTGCACTCTCTAGCGCTCTATCGCCAATTAGTAAGCATCCGTCACACTTTGCCAGCATGCCATCTAAATCAGGCCCCATTTCAACATATGAAGGTTTTAAATTTCGCCCACTGATTAAATGACGAAGTAGCGTAGAAGATGTTGCGGAATCCGATGGTAATGCAATGGTCTTCATTTTGGAAATATCTGTGGAGCCGAATAACAACACACTACCTACCTCGCCTTTACTGGAAATTGCTAAATCGGGAATCAGTACGAGTTCGTCTGAGTTTTTCGCAAAGTCAGCCGCAGGTATAGGGGCAATGATACAATCTCTTCTAAGAAGATGCCCTGTTAGCCAAGATGGTGGCGCAGGCAACACCTTCCATGAGTCTCCTAGGTCGTAAAATAATGGCTCGCAATTGATGAACGCGACCCTTCCAATAGTACGATCCCAGGCCATTTAATCACCAGCCGCCATAGTTAAACTACGCTTTTTTGGAGTTTCGGGAATCTGAAACTCCTCGAATTTTGAATATATTGTATTACGCCTAACTGGTACAGAGCCTGAGTTTTGCACCAATCTAGCGAGCTCAACCTTGTCATGATCTAATGGCGCAGTAGAACCGGCGAGGTGCATTATTGACTCCTTTTGTACCGTTCCATCGATATCGTCTGCACCGTATCTAAGTGCGAGTTCAGCAATTTCATCACCAATATTCATTCTGTAGGCTTTAATGTGGGGGACATTATCCAACATCAATCTCGAAATTGCTATTATTCGAAGAGTTTCACTACCAGTTGATAATTGTGCTTCAGGAAGGCGTGAATCATCAGGTAAGAACGGGTATGGTACGAAACACTGGAAACCGCCTGTAGTTGCTTGCAATTCACGTAGACGAATTAAATGTGTAATTCTTTGATCGATGGTTTCGATTGTTCCAAAGAGCATAGTGCAGTTAGTTGGAATACCTAGTTCGTGTGCTGTTTTATGAATATCCAGATATTCCTGTGATGATTCCTTACCACGGCAGATAATAGCGCGGACATCATCATCTAAAATCTCTGCACCGCCACCTGGTAATGAATCAAGGCCAGAAGATTTTAATCGGCGCAATGTTTCTTCAATTGACATATTAGAGAGATTAGCAATATGTTTTATCTCAACTGCTGTAAGCGCCTTGATATGAATCGAGGGGAATTCTTTTTTGACAGCAGAAAATAAATTCGAATAATGCTCAACATCCCATTCAGGGTGCAGGCCTCCAACCGAATGAACTTCATCCACATGTGCTGCGTATACCCGTAAATCCTCAATATATTCGTTAATATCCATCGCATAAGCATCCTTTGCACGACGACCACGGCGGAATGCACAAAATTTACAGGCCAGAGTGCAGATGTTAGTTTGATTGATATGGACATTGACATTAAAAAATGCCTTGTTATCATAACGTGAGAATTTAACTAAATCAGCGAGCATACCGATTGTATCTAAATCCCTAGAAGCGAATAGTGCGTGGCCATCAGCCCTTGTGAGGGAGATACCATTGCTAAGCTTACTCACGATGTCTTCAAACTCTGCAGGCCATTGTATTGCAAGTAGTGATTCGGAGAGTGATTCTCTCCAACCGGAATACTCCCCCGCTGCCATTAGTTGGTCGCAGGGCCTGTTCTTATTGAATCCAACGCTTAACTGCGGCGACTTGTACGGACTCTGAAAACACCAGTAGATAGTAGGAATTTGCGGAATTCTTCGACCATAAATACAGTACTTGCAACAGTCACAATAACAAACCAATCTGTACTATTCAGAGGAGTTGTGGCTAGTAATTCACCAATCTCAAAAGTTGTAAATGGCACGGTTATACTCGCTCCCTGTACCACGATAAGTAGTAAACTTAGAGATATGAATATTGCAAGGTAAATTGCACGATTAGAGAATAAACCTAACTTGAAAACACTATCCTCTCCGCTACGGCAGTTCATGACGTTAAACAACTGGAATATGATGAATACGCTAAAACACATGGTTCGTGCATATTCTTCAGTACCATTGGTCAATGCGATATAATAGACAATCATAGTTCCTATTACCATTACTGCTCCAAGATAGAATATCAAAAGTAGATCAAATAAATTTGGTAACGATTCATCTACCGGTCTTGGAGGCCTATCCATCACATTTGAGTGTTTACGCTCTACGCCAAGTGCGACCGCAGGAGGCCCGTCCATTAGGATATTAATGACTAGAATCTGAGTGGCTGTTAATGGGAGTGGCCATCCAAAAATTACTGACGCCATGAGTAAAAGAATAACTGCTGCGACATTGGTTGATACTTGGTATCTGACGAAATTTCGGATGTTGGCATAGATCTTCCTTCCTTCCTCTACTGCATTTACAATATTTGCAAAGTTGTCATCTTGAAGAACCATGTCTGATGCATCTTTAGCAACGTCAGTTCCAGCTATACCCATCGAGATACCGATATTAGCGCGCGAAAGGGCAGGAGCGTCATTTACTCCATCTCCAGTCATAGCAACTACTTCGCCCTCGTCTTGTAGAGCAGTTACAATACGCATCTTCTGTTCAGGAGTAACACGGCTGAATATTGTAGTGCCACCGACAATATCACGCATCGCTGAATCATCCAATTGTTCTAATCTCGCTCCGCCAATGGCTTCGATGTGAGGCTTGGTAATATTGAGGTCCTCGCCGATTGATTGCGCAGTCATATGCTGGTCTCCGGTAATCATCTTGACTCTGATACCGGCCTTTTGACATCGTAGAATAGCATCGTATACTTCTGCACGTGGCGGATCGTTAATACCGACCATTCCTAAAAAGATGAAATCGTTTTCCATCATCTCCATGTTGGTTAAATCATCATCATCAGTTACGCGCCTTGCGCAAAGAGCAATAACGCGCATGGCTCTACTCGCCATCTGTGTATTTGCATGGGTAGCTTCAGATATATCTCCATCCTCTATTGGAACAATTTCTCCATCCGAAATTTTCCATTTGACCAATTTCTTATAACCACCCGCGCCACCTTTGGAAAAAATCCAATCTTCGCCTTCATACTCATGTATTACCGACATCCGCTTACGATCTGAGTTAAAGAAAAACTCGTGCTTTCTAGGATGACGTTGTGCGAATTTAATGACAGAACCATTTATTTTGTATCCTAATACAGCACACGCACTGTCGGTAGGGTCTCCAATTGCAGACCATTGACCGTCTACTTCGGCTATCTGAGAATTATGACACAGGGAAAGACAAGTCGCTGCTAATCTAAATCCAAGACTACTCTGCAATTCTGACATTGCTTCATCGGTCAACGAATCTCCATTTTCCACCAATGCACCAACGGGTTGAAATCCCTCTCCACTAACTTCGAATTCACGATTAGGGAGCATAAAATGTCTAACAGTCATTTGATTTTTGGTAAGTGTACCTGTTTTGTCAGTGCATATTACCGTAGTTGACCCTAGGGTTTCAACCGCCTTCATACGACGAATAATAGCCTTGTGACGAGCCATATTGCGCATTCCAATAGCAAGTGTAGTTACAAGAATAATTGGCAAACCTTCGGGGACTATGGCGACGAATATTGCGATGGCAACCAATAGTTGAGCCTTTGCAGCCTCCCACAAAGGCCCTCCATCCATGTATGTAATTATCAATTCAATGGAAACGATTAATGATGCGACGATCAGTGCAATAAAACCGAGGAATTTACCAAGAGATTCCAGTTTGAGAGACAGGGGGGTTTTAGGAGTTTCAGCCTCAGCAATACCGCTTGCGATACGACCCAACTCTGTACTCATGCCAGTTGATACAACGACTCCTACCGCTCTACCAGTAGATACGGTGGTACCCATGTAAAGAATATTCTTTCTATCGGCCAATAGAGTATCAACTGGAAGAGACTCTGTTTCTGTTTTAGTCGGCATTGATTCGCCGGTAAGTGCAGACTCGTCTACCTTACACTGCCATGCTTCTGTAATTCGAAGATCCGCTGGGACATTTAGCCCCTCATCCAGTTTTACAATATCACCTGGGACTAATTTAGTTGTACTAATTTCGGTTTCCATACCGTCTCTACAAACAACACATCGCGAAATCGTCATTTGTTTTAGAGCACCCATTTCCTGTTCAGCCTTATTTTCTTGCCAAAAACCAAAGAATGCGTTGGCTGTTAGGACGATTGCTATGAATATTGCATCACCAGGCTGATCAGGATGTGTCGCTAAGGCTAGTAATCCGGCTCCCATAAGTAAGTAATTTAGGGGGTCGTGGTATTGGGATAAAAATCGTATAAACGCAGAGGTCTTCTCGGGTTCACGTAGTTTATTCTCACCAAATTTATCTAATCTAATAGCTGCTTCATCAGATGTTAATCCACCCAAAGGAGTTTCGAATTCAAACAGTACATCATCGCAAGATTTTGTATGCCATAATCCATCTGTCATGAAACCACGCCGATGCTGCTAGTTTCTCCCGTTACTACTGAACTTTATCATTATAGGGGTGGATTCCCCTGTCCAGATTTACCGATTATTTCACAAGCCCTATACGGCTCCGACAACTATGAGCGGTCTCGGTGAGCCTTGGGTTCCTGCAGATAGTAACGTCAAGGAACTAACAGTCCGCGTTATTTGCATCGGGGTATTGCTCGGCGGTTTGATGACTGCAGCTAATGCCTATCTTGGACTTTATGTTGGTATGACAGTGTCCGCCTCGATCCCTGCGGCAGTAATGAGTATGTTGATACTTAGAGGGTTTAAATTCAAGGATGTCACCATACTTGAAAACAACTCAGTCCAAACAATGGCTAGCGCAGGAGAATCATTGGCAGCAGGAGTTATTTTTACAGTACCTGCATTACTAGTTCTAGGGATATGGAATGACATCCAATGGATGGATACCTTTCTAATAGCAATATTAGGAGGTCTGCTAGGAACAATGTTCACAATCGCGCTCCGCCGTCTATTTATTGTCGAAGAAGCACTTCCATACCCGGAAGGAGTGGCTTGTAGGGAAGTACTAGTCGCTGGCGAGAGAGGTGGATCTGGCCTTACTGCTATAATTTATGCACTATTGATTGGGGCGACTTATGGTTGGATGGTTAAAGCATTCAAATCTACTCAAGCCCATGTAGAAGGACTAGGTTCTGCATTTGGTACAAGATTCTATGCAGGCAGCGATCTATCGCTAGCATTACTATCGGTCGGCTACATCGTAGGTATCAGAATCGCATCATTTATTTTCCTCGGAGGAGTTATTGGATTTGCAGTTCTCGTCCCAATTTATGGATTGGTTAACGGATTCCAATTTACTGGGACTTTTGATAACGTAATATCGCTAGATGATTATGGCGCAGTATGGTCGAGACAAATTCGGTATGCGGGAGTCGGTGCGATGGTGGTTGGGGGCGTATACACGCTCTGGTCAATGCGAAAGACAATCGGTAATGGACTTGCTAAGGCTTTTGACAAATCAGAATCAAATGATAACAAGGTGCGAACCGAGATCGATCTGCCATTAGACAAGGTGATGCTGTTTTGCGGAGTTCTAGTGATTCTGATATTCCTATTTTATTGGTACGCAACAGGGAATATGGTCATGGCATTGGCTGGTGCTCTATTCTTAGCAGTAGTATCATTCTTCTTTGCTGCTGTAGCAGGTTATATCGCAGGCGTTGTTGGATCTTCTAACTCCCCTGTATCTGGAATGACAATTGCAACCCTACTCTTCACAATCGGATTAGTGTGGGTAGTTGGTGGATTAATCATGGGCATGGGTGAAAAAGAAATGATGGTTGCTACTATGTTTATTGCAGCAATCGTTGCAACATCTGCGGCCATTGCAGGAGATGTAATGCAGGATCTCAAAACAGGCCATATGGTCGGAGCAACGCCTTGGAAACAACAAATTTCTGAAATAATTGGCGTGGTAGTTGGGGCAATGGTAATTGGGCCTGTCCTGTCACTTTTGCACGATGCATTTCGGATTTCTAATACCGCATGTATGGCAAACCCATTGCCAGGAGATCCTGGGTGTAAGAACGCATTGTTCGCCCCCCAGGCCGAACTAATCGGAGCGATTGTACAAGGGGCATTTGGAGGAGAACTCAACCTACCGATGGTTCTTCTCGGTGCTGTAATTGCAATAATACTGATTCGATTAGCAATGCCGGTTATGAGTGTGGCAATTGGGATATATCTCCCATTATATTTGTCAGTACCAATAATGGCAGGGGGTATTATCTCGCATGTACTCCTTTCGAGTGCACGTCTGCGGGTTGATCAAACATTGAGTGGGACGCCTAGTAAGGAAGCAACTTTGGCCGTTAAAGAAGTGCAGGATAAAGGTGTTTTAATCGGTGCAGGGTTCATAGCTGGCGAATCCCTAATGGGCGTATTATTGGCGCTGTTTATTGTAGCAGATCAGAGATTTGATGGTTATATTGGGCCAATAGGGCCAATCTTGCCTTCAGATTGGTTCGGTGGTGTATCTACGCTTGGCGGTTTCGCATCATTAATTTTCTTTACATGGTTCATTGCTGTATTCATCATGCTATCAGCACGCGCACTACCAAAGAAAGGCAATCTCCTTGGTGATTTTTTGTTAGTCCTTTCAGATGCAGCAATGCGTTTGAAAGGAGTATTTACCCCACCTGGACTACCTGGCTTTGGAAAGGTTTACGAATCTGAAGATGAAGATTAAAATCGTCTGAATTGAACACAACCATCAAAGGCCACAGTCAAAGGCCGTTAGTCGGAAGTGTCTATCATGGCCGGAATGAGCATTGCTGAATTAGAAGAGATGGCACGTAAATGCCGAATCGAAATATGTAAAATGACTCATCGAGCACAAGCAGGCCACCCCGGTGGATCTCTTTCTGAAATCGATATCCTATGTGCTCTTTATGGGCGTAGGTTACGATTCCAAACAGACAATCCGAAATGGGATGATAGAGACCGATTCATTCTATCGAAAGGACACGCTTCACCCGGTATGTATGCTGTTCTAGCTGAAATGGGGTTCATATCTCATGCTGACTTGGAAACATACCGAGTCAAAGGAGGGGTTTGCCAGGGACATGTCGATATGAAATGGTGCCCTGGTGTTGACTTTTCAGCAGGCAGTCTTGGGATGGGCCTTTCCTTTGGAATGGGATGCGCAGTAGCCGCAAGAATAGACGGTTCAAGTCGTAATTCATACGTGATGATAGGTGATGGTGAAATGCAGGAAGGAAGTGTATGGGAGGCTGCAATGTCTGCAGTTCATCATGAATTAGGTAATTTGAAATTATTCGTTGATTGCAATGGGATTCAAAATGATGATTTTTGTGAAGTTCAGATGCGTATGTTCGACATACCTGCTAAGTGGAACTCATTTGGATGGGCGGTAAAGGTGATCGATGGACACAATATGAATGACATCGTCGAAGCTATTGAATGGATGGATTCAATCACAAACAAGCCAGCAGTAGTGATCGCAAATACTGTCAAAGGTAAAGGGGTTTCATTTATGGAAAACAATCCTGCGTTCCACGGTGCGGCGCCTTCTGATGAACAATTGAAACAAGCTCTTAGTGAACTGGGGGTGGATGCATGAGTCGTATGGCAGCAACACGTGATGGATACGGGGACGCATTACTTGCAATAGCAGACAATCCCAAGGTGGTAGTCCTAGAGGCCGATCTTGGAAAATCAACCAAGTCCTTACATTTCAGAAAAGCACATCCCGAGCGCACTGTTTCGTGCGGTATTGGTGAGCAAAACATGCTCCTGGTGGGTGCAGGTCTTGCATCTAGTGGGTACATTCCATTTGCGAGTACATTCGCAATATTTACAGAAAGGGCTTTCGAACAAATGCGTAATGGGGTCGCTAGACCAAATTTAGCAGTTCATGTATGTGGTTCTCATGGTGGGACACATACAGGAACAGATGGTTCAAGCGCACAATCGATTGAAGATTTGGCGATTTATCGTACACTACCAAATGTAGTTGTGATGCATCCATGTGATGATGTCTCCACTAAGGAACTTACAATGCAACTACCGGAACTCGGTAAACCATCTTACATGCGAACAGCCAGAAATAAGACTCCGGTATTGTACGATGGAAGAGAAGGTGAAATTAAGATCGGTAAAGGCATGGAATTGGTTGAGGGTAACGATGTTGCAATCATTGCTTGTGGCGTACTTGTCCATGAAGCTATGACTGCAGCTAAATCGCTAGCCGATTTGGGAATTAGTGCAGCTGTAGTGGATATGCACACTCTAAAGCCTCTGGACGGAGAATTAATCGATGCACTTGCTGAAAAATGTGGTGCGGTTGTTACTGCTGAAGACCATTCGATAATTGGAGGATTAGGTGGCGCGGTAGCGGAACATCTGATTTCAACAAACCCAGTACCGATGGAGAGAATAGGGGTGCATGATCGCTTTGGTGAATCTGCTGGAGCAGAAGAAATGTTGGAGATGATGGGCCTGAAATCTCACCACATCGTTGATGCTGCTAAAAGAGCAATCGCGAGGAAGGCTTGAAGCACCCCCTACACCGGCACCTACGACATGGAGTTCTTCTTGGACACCGCCGACGTAGATGAGATTAGAGAAATTGCCGCTTGGGGAATTCTCGATGGAGTGACCACTAATCCTTCATTGATTAAGAAAAGTGGAAGGGATTTCAAAACTGTTGTATCTGAAATAGCGGCTATTTGTGATGGTCCTATTTCTGCCGAGGTTACCGCACTTGATACCGAAGGAATGGTTGAACAGGGTCGTATTTTGAAAGAGGAATTACCTGAAAATGTGATTATTAAAATTCCGTGCACACCAGCTGGTCTAGCGGCAACAAAAATACTCACTGCAGATGGGATAAATACCAATGTAACTCTTGTATTTTCGGCAGCACAGGCGCTTATGGCCGCAAAGGCAGGGGCGACATATGTTTCCCCATTCATAGGCCGCATAGATGACACTGGCGCAGATGGGATGACTCTTATTGCAGAAATTATGTCAACTTGGGATAATTACAAAATTGAAACTAAGGTTCTTGCAGCATCAATCCGCCACCCAACACATGTTTTGGCATGTATGCAAATGGGTGCTCACACAGTTACAATGCCTGCGAAGACATTCCGCCAATTAATGACTCATCCATTGACAGACAAAGGCCTTGCAGGGTTCATGAAAGACTGGGCTGAGGTCGAAGCAGCCGGTAATGCTTGAAGCGAACGCTTGATAATGAGCACCTACCCACCTCACTCCGGAGGCGATGGGATGACCAGTCATGATGAGAAAGTAAAACGACTCCTTGATGGTGAAATCGATGAAGAAGAAATCGCCTCTGACCCGGTTCTTGCAAGCCTGGCAGAACGCATTTTCGGGCTCAACATCGAACCTATTGCGCCTTCGAAACCAAGTACTTCTACAGGTCTACCCGCTGTTGAAATCATAACTGCAGTTACTTCTAATGATTCAATGGTTGAAGTGATTCCTGGTAATTTACCAATGCCAGCGCCACTACCAGATTTAGCTCCAATACCAACCAGTGCCCGATCAAGTGGCAAGAAAGGTAGTGTGTTGAAAATACTGAGTCTAGCTCCGTTTGCCGTGGCTGTTGCAAATATATTTGGCGCATTCGGGTTCCTAAATTCCATGTGCTCAGACAAGTGCGGCGATGAATTCACTCGAATTAACTGGGCTGGGATCATGGATCTATCTAACGAATTAGGTTGGTCAGAGCCTTTTCCAGTGATGGGAATACCAGATTATGTTGCCGTGGGCGCTAGCATTTTGCTCATCATTCTTGCTTTCCGCCGTAAGTGATGCGGCAATTTGATGAACAGCCTCCATGGAGTAATGAATATGGGCAAAGGCAAAGCCAAGCGCGGGATACCATCTAAAGAAGATGATTTCAATTCATGGTACCCCTTTATTGTAGAGGCTGCAGAACTGGTCGATAAGCGATATCCAATCAAGGGAATGGACGTATGGCGGCCATATGGGTGGCGCACGATGAAATTAATCGACTCCTTAACACACAGGGAGATGGAAAGGACAGGTCACGAGGAAGTTAATTTTCCATTACTAATACCTGAGAACCTTTTAGAAAAAGAAAATGCTCTTGTTGCACGCCTAAAGCGAGCACGAGAAGAGGGTGTTGACGCTGATGATCTTCGTGACGAAGACGAAGAAGGTGGTTTCAAGAAAGAAGTTTATTGGGTAAAGCATGCAGGTGATAATGAACTTGAAATCCCAATGTTCTTGCGACCTACAAGTGAAACTGCAATGTATACAATGTTCCCGCTATGGATCAGATCGCACAAGGATTTGCCTCTGAAATTATATCAAATGGTGAACACTTTTCGATATGAAACTAAACAAACTCGTTCGTTTATTCGAGTACGGGAAATTCATTTTTTCGAAGCACATACTGCGCATGCTAACGAAGAGGATGCTAGCAATCAAATAATACAAGATTTAGAGATTGTAGATAACCTCATGCATGATCTCTGCCTACCTGTAATCAAGGCAAAAAGACCAGAGTGGGACACATTCCCTGGAGCATGGTACACAATCGCAATAGATGCGATTATGCCGAATGGTAGAACGCTTCAAGTCGCGTCTTGCCACCACTATCGTGATCAATGGGCGAAGGCCTTTGATTTAACTTATGAAAATCTGGAAGCACAACAGCAACATTGTCATCAAACCACATATGGTATGTCTGAGCGTTTACTAGGTGCTGTAGTGGGTATGCACGGTGATGATAACGGATTAATCATGCCTCCAGCAATCGCCCCCCACCAAGTAGTCATATGTCCAATGATTAGAAAAAATTCTGATGTTGACACTGTAGCTAAGGCAGAAGAGGTTGCGGAAATACTCCGAGGTGCAGGATTACGTGTTAAGGTTGATTCACGTGATATTCACGCAGGGCAGAAATACTTCGACTGGGAGATAAAAGGAGTCCCGCTACGTCTTGATATTGGGCCACGGGATATCGAAAATGATTCTGCCTTCGCAGCAAAGAGAACAGGTGGAAAGGAACCATTAGCGCTAGCAGATATTGTAAATGAATGTAAAAGAGTTCTAGAAGAAATAGCAGTGGAGCTACGCGCTAGAGCGGCAACACACACCGAGAATGTGGTATTGCAACTATCGAGCCTTGAAGATGTCGAAGATGGTAAGATTTACGAAATGGCTTTCGATGGAACTGACTCTCACGCTGAAACTATAGAGAGGACTACTGGACTGTCATTTTTAGGAGATGCTACAGAACAATATGCTGATGAGAAGCCTTGTTTTATGTCGGGTAAGCCAACTAAACGCAGAGTGCTTCTGGCTCGAACATACTGAGATTACATTTCGAATCCTTCGAAACCGCCTTCGGTATCTTGCATCATTTTCTTCATCTGCTTGTTCATCTTACGGTTACCGCTCATGCCTTTCATCATCTTCCTAGAACGGTTCCATTGACCAATTAATTCCCGAACATCCTTTTCCTTAACACCAGAACCCCTTGCAATGCGATTAATCCGATCTGCCTTTATCTTTGCAGGCTCGTCTTTTTCATAAATTGTCATCGAGTCCATTATTACTCGGTACATGTCAAGATTACCTTGCATTGCGGCCTTTTGATTCTTACCCATTGCACCCATTCCACCAAACATTCCAGCTGGTAAAAATGAAAGTAGTTTGTCAATAGTTCCTACTTTAGACATCATTTCCATCTGTGAGTACATGTCATTTAGAGTGAATCGCCCAGACATCATCCTTTGAGTAATACGCATGGCTTCTTCTTCATCCATGTCCTCTGGCGCAAGATCGATTAGGCCACGGATATCACCCATTCCTAAAAGTCTCGAGATGAATCGATCCGATTCAAATTTCTCTAAATCCTCAACCTTTTCACCAGTCCCGATATACATTACCGGTGCACCAGTTGTGGCTACGGCAGAAAGTGCACCGCCTCCTCTTGCGGTACCATCTAATTTTGTGATTACGATTCCAGTAACACCTGCCAAATTATGGAAATTAGCAGCAACGGGTCCGGCGGATTGGCCAACTTGTGCATCGATAACTAGGAATCTTTCATTCGCATTTGCTACTTCTGAAATTTCCTCCAACTCGACGACTAATTCCTCATCCAACTTATGGCGCCCTGCAGTATCGATTATTATCAAATCAGCAGCCGAATGAGCCTTTAATCCATTTCTTACGATATCAACTGCGCTTTTATTTTCAGGCTCCCCGTATACTTCAACCGTTGAATCCTCTAAAAGTTGAGTAAGTTGGCTATATGCGCCAGGTCGGTGAACGTCCGCTTCGATGACTGCAACTCTCACGCCATGGCGTCTACGGTACCATTCAGCCAGTTTAGCAGTACTGGTTGTCTTACCATTACCATATAGTCCGACCATCAATATTGTAGATTGATGAGGTCTAACTTCACGAGATGGACCGAGGAGTCTAACTAATTCAGCGTAGAGAATATTCATTGCATGGGTTTGAAGAGTTACTCCAGGTCGTGGTTCATCCTCACGCATGCGAATTTCGAGTTTTTCAGTTATCTCCTTTGTTTGCCTAACGTTAAAATCGGCTTCCTGTAATGCTCTTCTCAGAGAGCGGAGCATCTCTTTGAGTTGGTCTTCATCGAGCTTTCTTTTGCTCTTAAGTAGCCCTAAAGCGGAGAATATCCCTCTAGATAGCCCTTCGAGTGCCATGGCTTGTCCAAAAGCGCATTTGGTTTGAACCCAACGGATGATTATTCAGCCGGGAAGGTAAGACGGAGGACTTCATCCTCGAGCTTAGCATCGACTTGGCTTGCCTTAGCAGGTCGTGGAAAATCAACAGGGTGCTCTCTACCATTAATTCCAACCAATATTGTCCCGGATTCACTTCGAAGAGATAGATCATCACGAACAATACCTGGTAAATGCAACATAACATCATCAGCATTAGACCACGTTCCGCGGTGGACTTCGAGTCCTAGTCCAATAGGGAATGGCCCCAATCCATCATTGATTTCAATGGCGCCATGAAGTTCTTTAGAAATACTACGAAGTGATTCCAAACCATGAATATCTGAATCTTTTAATTCAACCTCGTGTAAATGAATACCTGGTAACTCCTGTGTAAGAGCCTCTACATTTTTGGCTTCGTTTACCCTGCGAGTTTGAATGAATTCGTGGTCTAAATCAGGAGTCATTCGATTAATTACACATCCTGTTACTGGTAACTCGAATTCTGCTAATGATTTGTGAGCCCTAACCGTTTCATTGATTCCCATTTTTTCAGGAATGGTTACTAATGTAAAACGAGTGATTTCGGGATTACACAAAATTCGACGAACGTGGAGGACACGGCGGCGGAATTTGTCTAATTCTTCCTTTAGTTTATCACCATCTTTAGAACCGAACATCATGGCTCTAATTCCACCGGTTACACGATGCATTTTGATAATTTTATCTGCCCATTTTTCAATTATTTCCGGAAGGGCTAGGAAGCGTAAGGTGTGTCCTGTTGGCGCTGTGTCGAAAACTATCACATCCCACCCTGGATTTTCTAGGTGTTTCAATAGTTCATCGAAAGCCATTGCCTCAT